>SKEA01001097.1_pt1 | contig 20915 bp, 17 predicted proteins | sample 4826601 | NCBI WGS metagenome assembly SKEA01 (sample SAMN11008821, study PRJNA524170) | human gut metagenome | biome: Human fecal sample; material: Feces; isolation source: fecal sample from pouch patient p13, p53 | host: Homo sapiens | place: Israel: Tel-Aviv | collected 2016-07-06 | reverse complement strand
ATATTACACTCAATATGTTATTGTTCACAAAAATAGCCAATATTATAGATAGCAATGATACTACTAATAGAAAACCATAAAATAGATTATTACTTTTATTTCTATTATCATCTTCCATTAAAATTTTTAACTCTTTTAATTTTTCCTCATAATTATTTATTGTAATACCTATTGCTTCTCTAAAATCATTAATTATTAAAGCATCTCCAATTATTTTTTTAGCTTCTTGCTCTTTAAGGTTTAAAAATTCAATTTCATTTTCTATAGATTTATTTATATCAACCTTTTCTTTTAATACCTCTTTTCTAATATTTAGCTTTTCTAATATATTCAATACATTTTTAGGCAATTGCTCTATATAATCATACCTATCTAGAGGAATTTTTAATTCTTTTAATTTTTCTTCTTTTTCTTGGATAACTTCTTTTTCTAATTTTTCTGTATCTAACATACTTAAATATAAAGAATACTCTTCCCTTAATTCTTTTATAAATTCATAATTTATAAATTCATCATTATAAGTTAATAACTTATTTATATACTTTTCCTTATTTTTTAACTCTTGCTTCTTTTTAAAGTATTGTGTTATTTCTTCAAATTCTTTTTTAAGCTTTGTTTTCTTTAAAAATTTCTTATATATCTCTAAATTGTTAATTTCACTATTTAGACTTTTCTTTTCTAAATTCATATTAATTAACAATTCCTCATTGTCTAAATTATGATTTGATAAATTATATGCTTCATATCTTTCACTTAGTAAATTACTATATCTTTCATTTAATATATCTAAATATCCATTTTTCCTAACATTAGAAATAGACTTTTTATATTTATTCAATTTTACAATTGCTACATCTACTGATACCTGTCCATCATCTATTCCTATGGAATTAGCTATTTTATCTATTATTTCTTCTTCTTTATCTTTTCTTACTTCAACTCCTAATTGCCCAATAAATAATGTATTAATAAAGGTAGCTCTGTTTATATTAAAAAAATATTTTCCCGGTTCTTCCTTTGAAATGTAGTTTACCTCTTCTCCAGTAATAGCATCTATTACTAATGATGTATCTTCCTTTTTACTCTTACCAAAAGTCCTTCTAATTATATAATCCTTACTTTTAAATTCTACATATAACTCTCCACTAATAGTTTCACCTGTAGTTGGCATATATTTAAGTCGTTCGTTTTGCTTATAGTCTTTACCTTTATAATTTGACATTCCATATAACCAAATTTTAATAAATGCTTGAATAGTACTTTTTCCAGCTTCATTTTCTCCATATATTATATTCATACCATTGTCAAAGCTTATTATTTTATCTTTTAAACCACCAAATGAAATAATATTTACTTTTTTAATAATCATTTAAATTCACCTCGTCTTCTGACAGACATTGAATTCCTATCTTTAAAGCTAGCTTTAATATTTCTTTATCATCATCACTTGCATCTTTTAATTTTTCAAGTATTTTTGCTATAAACTTACCCTTTATAGAGTAATCCTTGCTCAATTCTTCTAAATTAATCTCTATACTTGTATTATTAATTATCTTAATATAGTAAAATTTATTTTTTAATTTTTCTATAAGTAAATTTTCCTTTAAATTAAAATGTTCTTTTAATTCACCCTTTAATATAATCTTATAAAAATTTTTATTAATTTCCTCAGCACTTAAATCTGATAATATTTTAAATATAACTTCATCATAGTTATTACTTCCTGTTATGTTAATTTCTTTTGTAACATATTTTCTTTTACATACTGGAAAAAATCTTAAATCAGTTCCACCTCTATATACTTCTCCAATTATAACTCCCTTTTCTCCATCTTCATCAAAACCCCTCCCTTGAGGACATCCACTATATGCATAAGTAGTCATTCCCTCTTTTAATATTCCTGAAAATTTATGTCTATGACCTAATGCAATATAATCAATATTAGAATTATATATGTCATTTATATATATTGGATTATATTCATTTTTACTGCTAGTAGATGCTATTTCACCATGAAGTATCATAATATTTATTTTATCATTGTCTACATTAACTCCTCTTAATAAGGTTTCATTTTCATAATTATTCCTAAACCCAGCTCCCCATACAATTAAATTTAACTCTTTAACTTCTTTAAATTCCATATCACCCTTAAAAATATAAACATTTTCTGGCCAATTTATCATATTATAAAAAGATTTTTCATTATATGGATCATGATTTCCTGGTGAAATAAACACTTTAATATTATTTATTCTTCTAATTTGATCTGATATAAAAAATAAGGTATTCTTATTTACTGTTAAATTATCAAAAACATCCCCTGCAATAAGTAATACCTCTATATTTTCATCTATAGCTAAATCTATTATATTTTTAAATACCTCTAATAACTCATTTTTGCTAGTATCTGAAACTTCCTTACTAAGCTCTTTAAATGGCGTATCAAAATGCAAATCGGCACAATGCAACACCTTAATCTTATTCATTCTATCACCTACTTTACGAACTTTTGTTCATATTTTAACATAAATTACCTTAGTTATAAAGTCTGTTAATTCTTTATGCTATTTGTGCATAAAAAGAAAAGAGAGATATTATCATAGATATAATCTATTTTAATATCTCTCTCCTCTTTTTTCGAATGATAGATTAAATTTCAGGTGGTGATTCACCCATAACAGTACTCACCCTCTCGAAGTATTGTTTCCTTTAATCCGTTTGTTTGCGCCCGTTAGTGGTTGATTATTTTAATCCACTTTCGTATTGTTCTACCATTCTTTTAACCATTTCACCACCTACGGAACCACATTGTCTAGATGTTAAGTTACCATTGTAATCTGTGAATGGTACTCCCATTTCTGCTGCAACTTCGTTCTTGAATGCGCTTAATCCTTGTTTTGCTTCTGGAACTAATGTTTTTGACATAATCGATTCCTCCTCTGGTTAGCGGTAATTTTGTAAACCCAACTTAAATATTTGTTTCACATATAAGTTGTTTCTGTTTACACTATTATATTAACCAGTATAAGTTTTTATATAACAAGTAAATAATACCCACTTTTCATTATTTTGGGTTATTTTAACTAACTTCTTTATTTATAGTCTTCTTGAACTTTTTAACTATAAAATCTCTAACTATAGCAAGTAACATACCTATTTGAAATGACAAAGAAACCGATATAATTTGTAAATAATTCATTTTGCTAGTTTTATAAATAATTATTGTTTCTATAATCCAAACTGCACTAGCCATTAATGACGCTTTCTTTCCACCAATAATAGAACAGATAATAATACTAAAAAAAATTATAGCTTGAATTTGAATAAAACTCATACTTCACCTCTTACTCTTTAAATTAATTTCTTAAACCTTTTTTATAAGTTCTATCCAAATTATATATTTTTAAACATCATCATAATCGCATAACACTCTAAACTTACAATTACTACACCTATAATTTTTTAATGTTTTTTGAAAAACTTCTTTCTTCTTTGGCTTATTTATAACTACATCATCTAAATAATAATTTATTATTTTTAAATCATTAGAAACCTTATCTTTTATAAATTCCAAATCATCAGGCTTAAATATTACTTCTTCTGCATGTCCATCTAAAAGATATTCTATTCTACCTTTAATTCTAGAATAATGTACACTATATCGCTCCATTACATACCATGCATATACTAATAATTGTTCCTTATCATTATCTGATGCTTTTCCTGTTTTCCAATCTACAATTACATAATATCCATCATAATCTTTATATAATAAATCTATTTTAGAATATACTTTTAAACTCTCATAATTAATACTACTAAATATATCTTCATCATTTTCTATAATTACTGTTTCTGGCTTTAGAATATCTTCAAATGTTTTTGAAACATAAAAACTATTTACACACTGATTTAATCTTTCTTTTAACTCATTTCCAATTTGTTTTGATATTTTATCACCATAATAATATTCTTGAAGCATTATGCCCTTAGGATACTCATCCCACTCTTTAGTCTTATACTTATGCATACTTTCTCGTATTATATTTCTCAGCTTATTTAAAGTAATTTCATTAAATCTTGTAGCATTCATAAATTTTGTTTTATCTTTTTTACATATATTTATTATCCCTCTAATTTCCTTATGAACTACCTCTCCGAAACACATCCATAAATTAGTCAACTTTTTTAATCTCCATGCTATTTTTTGCTCATCTGTACTTGTATAAATCCATCCATTATGACTTCCATAGTATGTGTAATAATAATCTCTTTCACAATTTTCTAAAGTTTTCATTTTTGATATAGACCATGATTTTTCTGGATATTTTCTCTCTTGATAAGTAGAATTCATTATATCTCTCCTAATTTAAATATTATATTAATATTTTTACCATATTAATTTAATAGTATAAATAACGTTTTGAATAATTTAGAATAAATTTATCATTTAATACAAAATATATTAGTAAAATAAATAAAATGTTGGAGGTTTTAATTATGAAGCAATTTATTTTGAAAACATTTATGTGTATTTCATTTATAGCTTTAAGTATTAATTTAATATCTGCTTCTCCATTGGATGCTCTCTCTAGTAAAAAAAATGAAACTTTAATTGTTAGAGATAGCGATTCAATTACTGGCTTGCCAGATAGATTTAGAGATATACCTAACTTAAATATTTCTGGTAGCGCCCAATTTACATCTGAACAAGCAAAGAATTTAAAAGATACTATAAATAAACCTAATATATGTATTGTAGATCTAAGGCAAGAATCCCATGGCTTAGTTAATGATTATGCCATAAGCTTTTTCGCTCCTTCTAAAGATTTGAATAATGGTTTCACTACAGAACAAACAATTAAAACAGAAGATTCACTTTTATCTAAAATAAAACTTAATGAGAATTTAAATATTTATAGAAAAACAGGTGTGCTTTTTAAAGAGTTAACTGTAAATTTTGTTAGTAATGAATCTTCTGTAGTTAATAAAGCTGGTATGGAATCTAAAAGATATGCAGTAAGAGATAATGGTGCTCCTACAGCTGAAATTGTTGATCAATTTGTGGAATTTATTAAAACAAAACCTTCTGATTTGCATCTTCATTTTCACTGTGATGCTGGTGAAGGTAGAACAACTACTTTTATGTCAATGTATCAAATTTTAATGAATAATACTAATTTATCATTAGAGCAAATATTATCATATCAATATAATGTTGGTGGTGTTAATCTTCATGATAATAAAACTCAATTTGAATTTTTAGAAGACTTTTACAATTACGCTTCAAAAAATAAATCTAATAATTATACTACCCCTTATTCAAAATGGATTAAAGAAGCTTAAAAAAATATAACCCTAAGCAATTTACTTTTAGCTTAGGGTCTTTAACTTTATAAATTTTCTTTCTTTTCTCTTGCTACAGATATAACTCTTTGTATATGCATAGTTAGATATACAAGTTCATCATCATTTACCTTATACTTATTATGCATTAATATATATTCACCTATCTTCATTGCACATCCATAGGCCTCAGGATATGTTGATGATATAACTTTTGCAAAACTAGAATCAGTACTATTATGTTGATTATTATTAACAATACGTTTTGCAAAATACTTTAGGTGAGTTAATAACCTATCATAATTTAAATCATCTTCATCTAACTCTATAGCAAAATAGTACTTAATAATATTTAATACATCTTTTATTATCTTAGTTGATTCTACTGATTTCATTGTAGTTTCTTTATAACTGGCATTTACAAAATGTAATGCTATAAATCCTGCTTCATCCTCTGGAAGCTGAACATCTAACCTTTTGTTTATGTAATCAACGGCCCATAGCGAAACTCTAAATTCATTCCTATGAACTCTTCTTATTTCATTTAATAATTCATTTTTTATAATAATACCATTTTTAAATCTTTTTACAGCAAAAGCTATATGATCTGCTAGTGAAACATAAACTTGTTTATCTAATTCAACATTTAATTCAACTATTGCATGCGTTATTATTTCATCTGTTAATTCAAATATCCCATCTGGTATTTGATTAATTAACTTTTTTATTTTATTTCCTAAATTTTCATCATCTACTATAAATGTTTTTTCTATTCTTTTAGCATCAATTAATTGCCCAGGCTTTTTATTAAATGCTATACCACTCCCCATAAGAATTACTTCTTTTCTAGTCCTAGGATCTATTGAAACAACTACATTATTATTTAAAACTTTTTCAACTATCATATATTTGCTCCTTACTTATGGTACTAAAAAGATATTCCTAAATTAAGATTATTCTTAATTTAGAAATATTATAATTTTAACATTATAAATATTTTTTTGTCAATTAAATGAACTTTATATAGTTCTTAAACTAAGTTTGTTTATACTTAACTTTATTATTTATCTATTATATATTTTCCCAATACATTATTTATAATAATTATATCATAAACTTTTTATTTCAATATAAAAAGACTTAGCAATTTTGCTAAGTCTTTTGGCAGGGGTACTAGGAATCGAACCTAGCCTAATAGTTTTGGAGACTACTGTACTACCGATATACGATACCCCTTTAACAATGGTTATTCTACCATGTTGATATAACTATTGTCAACTAAAATATTTCTTTCTCCATATATCTCCTTATAACACTACCTCTTATATATTAACTTCGTTAATAACTTTCTTCAAAACTATAGCTCTTATTGCATCGTATGTTATTTCTTGAGAAACTATTTCTTTTATATCTTTTAATTTATTATATCCAACCTTATCTATAGCATCCAAAACTATTTTTTCTTCTTCATCATTAAAAAACTCATCTAAAGGTATTTCAAAATCAACCTTATTCCCTTCAGAAATATATTGTTGGATATGACTCATTACAGTAACTAGAGCTAATTCCCTTTCCTTAGCAATTTCTTTTATTGAACTACCAGTTTTAATAAAATCAATTGTTATTTCATATGATTTTTTCTTTTCTTCATTATTATTCTCTTTTTTCTTTTTTTCTTTTTTCTCATCTACAACTTCATCAAATGATATATTCTTATTTCTCTTATTAATAAAGCTCCATGTTACCTCAATATCATTTTCATTAATATAAGCTTTAATTTTTTCCATAAACCTTTCTCCATATTTATTAAGTTTAGAATTACCAACTCCACTTATATCTAAAAATTGCTCATCTGTTATTGGCATTCTATTACTAAGCTCCTTTAGTGTAGAATCACCAAACACCATGTATGGAGGTATTTTTTCATCTTTAGAAATATCCATTCTTAACTCTTTTAATATAGTAAACAGCTCGTTTTCTTCTATTTTAATTTTCTTAACTACTTGCTCTTTAACAAATACTTGTCTTTGTCCCTTTACAATCTCCATAGATTGCTTATTTAATGTTAAAACTGGATACTCTCCCTTATAGTTTAAATATCCATGTGAAATTAACATATTAATAAATTCAGTTAATGCATCCTTAGTATAATTTTTTACTATTCCATAAGTTGATAATTCATCAAACCCTAGCTCATAAATTTTCTTGTTTTTAGATCCTCTAAGTACATCTACAACCATTCCAATTCCAAATCTTTGATTCATCCTATAAACACATGAAATAACCTTTTGAGCATCAACACTTTTATCTACTAATTCTCCTTGTGCTTCACAATTACTACAGTTATTACACTTTTCATCATATTGTTCACCAAAATAATTTAATATAAATTTTCTATAACAATCTTGAGTATATACAAGATTTATCATAGTTTGTAGCTTTGAAATTTCACTTTCTTTTCTTATACTACTTTCTGTAGCAGTATCTATAATATACTTTTGTGTTTGAACATCTCCAGGTGAAAATAACATTATACATTCACTTTCTTCACCATCTCTACCTGCTCTCCCTATTTCTTGATAATACCCTTCAATATTTTTAGGCATATTATAATGTATTACATATCTAACATTTGACTTATCTATTCCCATCCCAAAGGCATTAGTAGCAATTATTATATTACATTTATCATATATAAAATTTTCTTGAGCTGCTTTTCTATAATCATCACTAAGTCCTGCATGATATTTTTCAACTTTCAGTCCTTTTGAATTTAATAGCTCATGTAAATTATCTACTTCCTTTCTTGTTGAAGCATATATTATTCCCGACTCATCTCTATTATTATTTATATAATCTAAAATATAATTTTTCTTATTTACTCCCTTTTCTATTATTATTTTAAGATTTTTTCTATCAAAGCCTGATATAAATATCCTTGGATTATTTAATTCAAGTAAATTTATTATATCTTCTCTAACCTCATCTGTAGCCGTTGCTGTAAAAGCTGTAACTATTGGTCTATTTCTTAATAGTGAAATTACTCTACTAATTCTTCTATAACTACTTCTAAAATCATGACCCCATTGTGACACACAATGTGCCTCATCTATAGCAACCATTGAAACATTAATGCTAGCTATAAGTTCTAAAAAAGCTTGAGATTCTAATCTTTCAGGAGCAACGTATAATATCTTTATTTCACTTTTTGCAGCTTCATCTAAAATATTATTTATTTCTATATTACTTAATGATGAATTAATATAAGCAGACTTAATCCCTAAATTGTTTATATTATCTACCTGATCTTTCATAAGAGATATTAATGGTGATATAACTATTGTTATACCATCTAATAATATTGCAGGTACTTGGTAGCAAATTGATTTCCCTCCACCGGTCGGCATAATAGTTAAAGCATCATTTCCATTCAGTATTTCTCTTATTATTTCTTCTTGCCCTTCTCTAAATGAACTGTATCCATAATATTGTTTTAAAATATCTAATGCCTTATCCATAAATTCTCCTTAATACTCAAAACTTTTTTCTTTTTTAATTATTAACTTTATCATTAAATTTATTCAAACATTTGTTCTTTTATAAGTTTTTAAAAAAATTTATAAAAAAAGCTAGCAAGAAAATCTTACTAGCTTTTTGGCAGGGGTACTAGGAATCGAACCTAGCCTAATAGTTTTGGAGACTACTGTACTACCGATATACGATACCCCTAAGTACAAAAAATATTATACATTATGTTAAATATAAAAGCAATATTTTTTTCTACTATTTTTCTATTATTCTTTTCTTTTTCGTACTTTTTGGATAAAATATAAAATAGTTAATTAAAAAAGGGAGGATTTTAACATGATTTTTTCTGTTAATAGCGTGGAGGAAACTACTAACCTTGGAATAGCCCTTGGTAAACTATTAAAATCTGGCGACATAGTTTGTTTAACTGGGGATTTAGGTACTGGCAAAACTCATATAACTAAGGGAATTGCTAAAGGTCTGGAAATAACGGATTATATAACAAGCCCTACTTTTACTATTGTAAATGAATATGATTCTGGTCGTTTGAAATTAAATCATTTTGATGTATATAGAGTTTCAGATCCTGATGAAATATATGCAATAGGATTTGATGATTACATTTTTTCTGATGCAGTTTCAATTATAGAATGGGCAAACTATATAGAACAAATACTTCCAAAAGATTTATTACATATTTATATAGAAAAAGATTTAAAAAAAGGCGAAGATTATAGAAAAATTACTATAACTCCGTATGGAGAAAGATATGATTATATAAAGGAGTTAAAAATATGATAGTTTTAAGCGTTGACTCTTCATCTTTAGTAACTACAGTTGCTTTACTTAAGGATGAATTTATACTTGGTGAATATACTTTAAACTTTAAAAGAGAACATTCTGTTATATTAATGGAAAAAATAGAAATGCTATTAAAAGACTGTCAAGTTGATATAAGTGAAGTTGATGGTTTTGTAGTTTCTAAAGGCCCTGGCTCATTTACTGGTCTTAGAATTGGAATGGCAACCATAAAAGGATTAAGCATGGGTTCTAATAAACCTTATGTTTCAATTTCAAGTTTAGATGCATTAGCAAACTCTTTAATTACATTCGATGGAATAATATGTCCAATTATGGATGCATTAAGAGATAGCGTTTATACAGGTCTTTATAAAAATATAAATGGTAAGCTAGTTAAAATACTTGAATGTACTGCTTTAGAATTAACTGAACTTGCCGATATTTTAAATGAAAAAGTTGAAAAAGTTATATTCACTGGTGATGGTGTTTCTAAACATAAAGAGTTCTTAACTAAAAATGTTAACAATTGTGAATTTGCTTCAAATCATTTAAGCATTATTAGAGCATCTTCTCTTGGAGAACTTGGTATGGAAAAAATTAAAGTTGGTGAAGTTGATGATATGAATTCTGCCCCACTTTATATTAAAAAACCTCAAGCTGAAAGAGAACTTGAGCAAAGGTTGGCTATGAAAAATGAAAATAGATTATAGTCTTATGAATGAAAATCATGTAAAAGGTGTATATGAGTTAAGTAAAGAATGTTTTACTATTCCTTGGACCTTAGATTCCATTAATAATGAATTAAATAATCCATTAGCAAAATATATTATTGCCCAAGATTTATCCACAGGCGAAATTGTTGGATTTGTTGGAGTGTGGATAGTTGCTGGAGAAGGTGATATTACAAATATTGCTGTAACCCCAAAATATAGGAAACATGGTATTGCATCAAATCTGTTGATAAAATTATTTGAGGTGTGCAAAACTTTTAATTGTGAAGATATTACTTTAGAAGTTAGAGCTTCAAATATTCCTGCTCAAAACCTTTATAAGAAATTAAACTTTAAAGAAGAAGGTATGCGAAAAGGATATTATTCAGATAATAATGAAAATGCAATTATAATGTGGAAAAGAGGATAGAAATTCTATCCTCTTTTTTATTATTAAGCTATTTCTTTTTTTCTTACTCCAAAATTGCTATCAACATTAAATATTGCACGAGATACCCTTTTATATAATAAATATGTTGCAATACAAACTATTACTGCTTTTATTCCGTTAAAAGGTATTAATCCTAAAAATATATAATTTATTAATTCAGTTCCTTCTAAATTCATTCCAAACGCAGGTAATAAGAAATATACATTTGAAATTATACCTAAAATTTGCATAACCAATGCACCTATAATCATACCTAATATTGCTGTCTTTTTACTTTTATTTTTATGATATAACCAAGCTGCTGGAACGACCAATGCAAGTCCAACTATTATATTAGCAGCTTCTCCCACAAAACCAGTTTCTGTTCCCTTTATTAAGAATCTTAAAATTACTTTTAATACAACTATTATTCCACCCACAACTGGCCCATAAGCAAATCCTCCCATCAATGCAGGTAATTCACTTAAATCAATTTTAAGCCATGGAAATGCAGGTATTATAGGAAAATCAAAATACATTAATACTACTGCAATAGCTGATAATAAAGAAATTTTAATCATTTTGTTTAGATTTTTTGATGGATTCATATTTTCCCCTCCCAAAAGTTATCCCCTGGGGCACTAGTTAAATTAAAATATATTTGATAATAGTTTTTGCAATTTACAATATTAATTCATACAAAATGCCCTGATGTTACAAACATCAGGGCATTAAAAACAAAACTAATTAATAAATACACTTTAATAGAATTATGAATTTTTTTTAAAATCATAAAACTATTATCAATAATATATTTATATAATTTAACCTTTACCTTCTTTCATCCAGACTTTACTGTCGGCTTCGGAGTTACACCGAATCTGCAAAAATTGCTCGCGGGCTATACCGCCGGTAGGGACTTTCACCCTGCCCTGAAGATATTTTTTCTTTTATTATATTACTAAATTTTATATGTTTCAATAGTATTTATATATTTTTTATTAAAATATATAAACTTTAAGATCATTTTTAATACTAACTAATATCTTTCATTGTTAATGAAATCCTCTTTCTCTTTTCATCAACTTCCATAATCTTAACTTTAATTACATCTCCAACCTTAACTATATCTAATGGATGTTTAACAAATTTATTTGCCATTTGACTTTTGTGGACTAATCCATATTGATGGACACCAATATCAACAAAGGCACCAAAGTCTGATACATTTCTTACAGTTCCCATAAGTTCCATTCCTGATTTTAAATCTTTTAAGTCTATAACACCAGTTTTTAAAATTGGTTTTGGCATATCTTCTCTTGGATCTCTTCCTGGCTTTTGCAACTCTTTAATTATATCTTTTAAAGTTAATTCTCCAACTTCAAGTTCATTAACAAGATTATTTAATCCTCTTAAATTAACTCTCTCTTCTATATCATTTAAATTTCTATTTTTTAAATCTTCTTTAGTATATCCTAATATTTCAATGAGTTTTCCTGCTACCAAATATGATTCTGGGTGAACAGAAGTATTGTCTAAAGGTTCTTTACTTTCCATTACTCTTAAAAATCCTGCACATTGTTCATAAGCCTTTTGACCTAATCTTTTAACCTTTAATAATTCTTTTCTGCTTTTAAATCCTCCAACTTCATCTCTATATGCAACTATATTGTTTGCAATTGCTGGATTAACACCTGAAATATAAGTTAAAAGAGATGGTGTTGCTGTATTTAAATCAACTCCAACCTTATTAACAGAATCTTCAACTACACCTGCCAATGATTCATCTAATCTCTTTGGAGTAACATCATGTTGATATTGCCCTACTCCAATTGCTTTAGGATCTATCTTTACAAGCTCTGCCATAGGGTCTTGAAGTCTTCTACCTATAGAAATAGCTCCTCTTATAGTAACGTCTAAATCTGGATATTCCTTAGCTGCAAGTTCTGATGCTGAATATACAGATGCACCTGCTTCTGATACTATTACATAAGCTAATTCTTTTCCAGTTTCCTTTTTAATTTCAGTTATCATTTCAGAAACTACTTCTTCAGATTCCCTAGATGCAGTACCATTTCCTAATGAAATAACATCTACATCATATTTATATATAAGTTCTTTTAATATTTTCTTTGTACCCTCTACATCGTTCTTAGGTAAAGTTGGGTAAACTGTAGCTTTTTCTAAGAACTTACCTGTGGAATCTAAAACAGCTACTTTACATCCTGTTCTAAATCCTGGATCATACCCCATAACTACTTTTCCCTTTATTGGTGCTTGCATTAAAAGAGCCTTTAAGTTCTCTTTAAATATTAATATTGCTCCCTCTTCACCTTTATCTGTTAATTCACTTCTTATTTCTCTTTCTATTGAAGGATATATTAATCTCTTAAGAGAATCTTTAATTGCTAACTTTAAGTACTCATCTGTAACTTCATTATTTTTTAATAGTCTATTTTGAAGATAAGTTATTATTTTATCTTCATTAGCAATTATTTTAACAGATAAAACTTTTTCCTTTTCTCCTCTATTTATAGCCAGTATTCTATGAGAAGGAATTTTACTTACATCTTCACTATATTCATAATACATTTCAAAAGGTGTTGGCTCATCACTTGATCCCTTTGATTCAATTTTTCCTTCCCTCATTACAAGTTCTCTTATCCACTTTCTAAATCCTGCATCATCAGAAATTACCTCTGCTACTATATCTAAAGCTCCACTTATAGCCTCATCTTCAATAACTACCTTCTTTTCCTCCTCTATATACTTGCTAGCCTCTTCTTTTATATCACCCTTAAAAGTTCCTTCTAAAATTAAATCAGCTAATGGCTTTAATCCCTTTTCTAAAGCTATTGTTGCTCTTGTTCTCTTCTTTTGTTTATAAGGTCTATAAATATCTTCAACTTCTGTTAAAGTATCAGCTTTTTCTAAAGCTTTAACTATATCATCATTTAGTTTTCCTTGATCATCTATTAATCTTAAAACATCTTCTTTTCTTTCTTTTAAATTTCTTAAATAAGTTAATCTTTCAAAGAATTTTCTTAAAACATCATCACTTAATCCACCAGTTTGTTCTTTTCTATATCTAGAGATGAAAGGAACTGTATTTCCCTCATCTAATAATTTAATTACGTTTTGGACTTGTTTTAAAGTTATTCCTAACTCCTTAACTAGTCTTTCTTCTACATTTACCATATTTTCCTCCTATAAAGTTTTATTATAGATTTAACTCTAATAATTAGTATAACATAATTTTACACTCTTGATATTAAGTAAAGCTAATAGTATAATTTAATTGTAAAATATTTACAATTAAATTATAAGGGGGAATCTTCTTTGAATAAGTTTATTAATAGATTTTTAAATATACTACTTATAGTTTTTATTACTCTTTTATTCCTAAATCAACTCTACGTAATTGAATTCTCTATAGACTTAAAAAATGTATTTATATTTTTAACTCTTATAATAATTTTATTTATAGCAACTAAAGAAATATTAACTGGAAAATCAAATTTTCTTAAATTTATAAATATAGTTACATTATCTAGCATAATAATTGGTGGTGTAGCTTCAGTTATTACTAAGCAACTCAATATTTTAATTTATATCTGTATTTTATTTTCATTATTTCAATGTTTATTTGAACTTATTCAAAATAAGGCATGATTTATTATCATAATGTAAACCCTCACTTAATAGTATTTAATATAATACTATTAGTGAGGTATTTTTTATGAAAAAAAAACTTATATATTTTCCCTTGTTATCAATAACTTCATTTCTATTGCTATTTACAATATGTCTTAATAATACTTATTCACCATTCAACTCTAGTAATGTTCTGAGTAATATTTATGTTCTATCATCAGATACACTTGCTGGAAGGCTAGCTGGAAGCACAGAAAATTCGATGACAGGATCAATAATAAAAAATAGGTTTACAGATAGTGGATTAACCACATTAAATGATGATGGTAACTACTTTCAAGATTTCAATACTATTTGTCCTGTTATAACTAATACTTCTCCATATTTAAAGATAGAATCTAGTGGAGAAATCGAAGAGGAATTAAAGTATGGTGTTGACTTTAAAGAAGATATGATTAACTTTAAAAACAATACATTTACTTTTTCCAAAGCAGATAAAGTTAATTCCTATTTATCATATATGGAAGTTACTTGTTCTGATGGACAATTTTTAATATATGTTCCTAAGGATAATAATTTTTCATTTAGAAGTTCATTTTTTAGTGATTTTGCTAAGGATGCAGTGATAATGGTTTCTAATAGCGCCTTTGAAAAAATATCAAATAGCTTAAATGAAGGAAAGGATATTTCCATTCATATTCCATTTAATGAAGAAGAAAAAACAATTTCAAATATTGTTGGGATAATTAAAGGTTCAAATCCATCATTAGCTCCATTTGTATTAACAGCTCACTATGATCATCTTGGAAAAGATGGATTAGGAAATACTTATTCTGGTGCATTAGATAATGCATCTGGTGCTTCATTTTTATTAGAATTAAGCAGAAGTTTATCTACCTACGGAAAACCAGAAAGAGATATAATCTTTGTTGCTTTAAATGCTGAAGAATTTGGATTGCTAGGCTCCAAAGCTTTTGCCGAAGCTAATTTCTTTGATATACAAGATTCAAAAGTAATTAATTTCGATATGATTGGTAGTGCTGATTATCCTATAAGCTTTATGCAAGGAAGTAAATTTAAGAACACAAATTCAGAACTATTAAGTTCATTGAAAGAGCTTTGTGAGTCTAATAATGTAAGTTATGAAGTACTTTATGAAGACTCTAGTGATCATGCTAGTTTTAATAATTTAAACATAGATGCTGTTAGCTTTTGTCATAGTGATAAAACAAGAATTCATACTCCTTCTGATACCATAGATTATATAGATAGTGATGCTATTGATGTTGTTTATAGCATAGTTGATAAAGAAATTAAAGATTCTTGTTATAGTGTATTCACTAGATTTGTATATAGTTCTCAATCATTATTATTGATATCTATTATTTTAATTATATTGATTGCTTGGGGATTATTTGATAAAAGCAAAATTATAACTGACAAAAAGGGTTCTATATTCTTTACAATAATTTCACTAATATCAGTTATAACCTCTTGTATATTTTATGCAAAGGGCTACAGTCATTCCATTATAGTAACTCTTATATTCGGCTTTTCAATAATAATTATTAGCATTAAAAATTTCAAATTAATATCAAAATAAAAAAGTGCAATGCACTTTTTTTATTTTGATATACTCTTCAAATATGTGGTTATAAATTGATCTATTTCTCCATTCATAACAGCATTTAAATTTGATGTTTCTTCATTTGTTCTATGATCTTTAACCATATTATATGGATGGAATACATATGATCTTATTTGACTTCCCCATCCCATATCTTTTAATTCACCTGTTAAATCTTCTATTTTTTCCTTATGAGCCCTCTCTTTAAGTTCTATAAGCTTTGATTTCAACATAGACATTGCTGTATCTTTATTTGAGAACTGACTTCTTTCGCTTTGACACTGAACAACAATTCCTGTAGGTATATGCGTAATTCTTATTGCAGATTCTGTTTTATTTACGTGTTGCCCACCAGCTCCACTAGCTCTATAAGTATCTATTTTTAAATCTTCAGATCTAATTTCTATATCTTGATCCTTTGTAAGCTCTGGTAGTACTTCTATAGATGCAAATGAGGTTTGCCTTTTACCATTTGCATTAAATGGAGATATTCTTACTAATCTATGAACTCCCTTTTCAGCCTTTAAATATCCATATGCAAACTCACCTTTTACTCTTAAAGTAGCACTTTTTATTCCTGCTTCGTCACCTTCAAGTATATCTACTGTTTCTACTCTATAACCTTTCTTTTCACACCATCTTGTATACATTCTAAGAAGCATAAGCGTCCAATCATTAGCATCACTTCCACCAACTCCAGCATGTAAATTTAATATAGCATCATTTCGGTCATATTCTCCTGATAAAAGTAGCTCTATCTTATATTCCTCTATAAGTTTTTCTATATCTCTAATTTCTGTAATAACTTCATTTACAGTTTCTTCATCATCTTCTGCAAGCTCTGCTAATACTTCAACATCATCTAATCTATTTACTAAGCTTTCATATCTATCTATTTTATCTTTAATACTTTTACTTTCTTTAGTGACTTCTTCTGCTCTTTTTATATCATCCCAAAAACCTTTTTCTTGCATCTGCAATTCAAGTTCTTGAAATCTTTTCTCTAAGCTTTCCTTGTCAAAGTGAAGCCCCCATTTCTTTTAATACTTCTTTTAATCCACTAACCTTAGCTAGCTCTTGTTCTAACTTGATTAACAAAAAAATCACCCCTTATTATATATAAAATTAATTATACCTTGTAACTCTTAAGCTTTAAATATTGACTAAAAAAGTGCCCCTTCAGGCACTTTTTTCATTATACTTCTCTACCACAACAGTTCTTATACTTCTTACCACTTCCGCATGGACATAAATCATTTCTTCCAACTTTGTTATCATTTCTTACAGGTTCTTTCTTTAAACTCTTGTCATCACTTCCATGACTTGCAGATGTTTCTTCAGCTACCTTCTCTCTCTCAACTGGTCTTTCAACTCTTACATGGAATAAGAATTTAACAGTTTCAACTTTAATTCCTTCAATCATTTCTTCAAACATTGCACTACCTTCCATTTGGTATGCTTGGATTGGGTCTTGTTGCTTATATGCCCTTAATCCCATTCCTTGTTTTAAATGATCCATATTATCAATATGTGCCATCCATTTTTGATCAACAACTCTTAAAAGAACTACTCTTTCAATTTCTCTTAATTGCTCTTCACCAAATTCAAGTTCTTTACCTTTGTAGATATTCATAACAACTTCAGTTAACTTATTTTTTATTTGTTCATTAGATAAGTCTGCTATCTCTTCAACAGTTATAATACCATGCGGTAAACATATTTCTTCTAGATATTGAAGTAATGTTTTAATTTCTGCTTCTATATCTTGCACTTCTCCACTTAAATGTGAATTTACAGAATCTGAAATAACTTCTTCTATCATTCCTTCAATTTGCTCTTTTAAGTTTTTACCCTCTAAAACTTCTGTTCTTTGTCTATAAATAACTTCTCTTTGTAAATTCATAACATCATCATATCCAAGAAGATTCTTTCTTATATCAAAGTTATTTCCTTCAACTTTCTTTTGAGCATTTTCTATAGCCTTAGTAACCATTTTACTTTCTATAGCTTCTGATTCCTCAAGCCCTAGCTTATCAATAACTCCTTGAATCTTTTCAGAACCAAATATTCTCATTAAATCATCTTCTAATGATATAAAGAATATTGACTCACCTGGGTCACCTTGACGTCCTGATCTACCTCTAAGCTGATTGTCTATTCTTCTTGATTCATGTCTTTCTGTACCAAGAACCTTTAATCCACCTGCTTCTATAACACCTTCTCCAAGCTTAATATCAGTACCTCTACCTGCCATATTAGTAGCAATTGTAACCATTCCTAATTCCCCTGCATGAGAAATTATTTCAGCTTCTTGAGCATGATATTTAGCATTAAGAACTTGATGTTTAATTCCTCTCTTCTTTAATAAAGAAGAAATATATTCTGATCTATCAACACTAGCAGTACCTACAAGTACCGGTTGACCTTTTTCATGTGATTTTACTATTTCTTCAACTATAGCTTTATATTTTCCAGCCGTATTTTTATAAACCATATCTGATTGGTCAATTCTTTGAACTGGTTTATTAGTTGGTATTACTATAACGTCTAAATTATATATTTCTCTGAATTCATTTTCTTCAGTTAATGCAGTACCAGTCATACCTGATAATTTAGCATACATTCTGAAATAATTTTGGAATGTTATGGTAGCTAAAGTCTTTGATTCTCTTTGAATCTTAACACCTTCTTTAGCCTCTATTGCTTGGTGAAGACCATCTGAATATCTTCTACCTTCCATAAGTCTTCCTGTAAATTCATCAATTATTACTATTTCGTTATCTTTAACCATGTAGTCTTTATCAGCTCTCATTGTATAGTTAGCCTTTAAAGCTTGTGTAACATAGTGTTGTAATTCTAAGTTTTGAGAATCAGCATAGTTTTCTATACCAAAATATTTTTCTGCTTTCACAATACCATCATCAGTTATTAAAACTGCATTAGCTTTTTCGTCTACTGTAAAATCTTTTTCATTTACTAATGTTTTAACAAAATTATCTGCAACATTATAGAACTTAGTAGATTTGTCTCCCATTCCTGAAATAATAAGTGGTGTTCTAGCTTCGTCTATTAAAATAGAGTCAACCTCATCTACTATACAGAAATTAAGTGCTCTTTGAACTCTCTCTTCCATATGTATTACCATATTATCTCTTAAGTAATCAAATCCAAATTCATTATTAGTTCCGTATGTTATATCACATGCATAAGCAGCTCTTCTTTGATCTGGAGTTATTCCATGGATTATGCATCCGGTAGTTAACCCTAAGAAATTATATAACACTCCCATTTCTTCCATTTGAGTTTTTGCTAGATAATCATTTACTGTTATTACATGAACCCCATTTCCAGTTAATCCATTTAAGTATGCTGGTAATGTTGCAACAAGAGTTTTACCTTCTCCTGTTTTCATTTCAGCTATTCTACCTTGATGAAGAACCATTCCTCCTAATAATTGAACTCTGAAATGCTTCATTCCAAGTACTCTACTTGAAGCTTCTCTACAAACAGCAAAAGCTTCTGGTAATATACTGTCTAAAGACTCTCCTTTTTGTATTCTTTCTTTAAATTCTATAGTTTTTGCTTGAAGCTCTTCATCTGTTAATTTTTGCATTGATTCATCTAAAGCTTCTATCTTATCTGCAATTGATTGAAGTTTTTTTACTTCTCTCTCGCTATATGTTCCAAAAAGTTTTTCTAAAAATCCCATAATATATTTCCTTTCAACAGCAATATCCATTAATGATATATGGATATAAGATTAAGTAATCATTTTATCTATTTTATATAAGTTACCCTTTTAATAATTTCACTTAATAAATTATACCATTTATACTGTTTATAATTCAACAAAAAACGTATATACTTATATTAAATTAAAATGTCTGTCCATATTGTATAATTACATATAAATGAAAATTTATAAAAATTAAAGGGAGCTGTTAATAACAACTCCCTAATTATAATCATTAAATATAATCTGGTTCTAAAAGCCCATAGTTTCCATCTTTTCTTTTGTATATAACATTAACATTATCTGTGTCAGAGTCTTTAAATACAAAGAAATTATGTTCAACAAGTTCCATTTGTAATATAGCTTCCTCTGTGCTCATTGGTTTTATATTAAATTTTTTAACTTTTACGATTTCTCCTTGATCATCCTCTTCTAATGCAACTTCATCAAAGTTGCTAAATCTTAAAGATTCATTACTTCTTCTTTGCAACTTAGTTCTTTGTTTTCTAATTTGTCTCTCTAATTTTGCTTGTACTAAATCAATAGACTTGTACATATCATCTGTTGATTCCTCACATCTTAAAATTACACCATTAAATGGTATTGTTACCTCAAAAATTTGGCTATTCTTTTGAACAGTTAATGTTGCTCTTGCCGCTACGTTAGGTTTAAAATATCTGTCTAACTTTGAAATCTTTTTTTCTACTATCTCTCTTAATGCAGGTGTCACATCAATGTTCTTTCCTATTACTGTTACTCTCATAAGGTCAGCCCCTCTCTTTAAGTTATAATCATACTATTTAAGATTTGAATATATATTTATTTTATATATATATTTTACCATTTTAAATACTATTCCTCAAAGCTTTTTTTCTGAATTTACAGAAAATTTAAACTTATTTACTCTACATAACGCCAAATATCTTCATTTATCTCATTATTAAAAATAAAAAAAGGGGCTGTATCAAAATAAATTTTGATACTAGCCGATAAAAAAAGGAAGGTTCGAATTCGAATCCTCCTTTTTGCATATAATATTTTCATGAAAAATAATGTGTGCAAAAAAAATATTATACACATCCA
>SKEA01001092.1_pt1 | contig 20985 bp, 21 predicted proteins | sample 4826601 | NCBI WGS metagenome assembly SKEA01 (sample SAMN11008821, study PRJNA524170) | human gut metagenome | biome: Human fecal sample; material: Feces; isolation source: fecal sample from pouch patient p13, p53 | host: Homo sapiens | place: Israel: Tel-Aviv | collected 2016-07-06 | reverse complement strand
TTTTGGTTTAGCGATTCAATTTTAACATGAAATTAGGGGGTCGTTGTTTTTTTATACAAAAAAACTTGCGAAACCTTGATATATAAAGAATTTAAAAGAAAAGTAGTGTAAAAAACTTTACACTAACTTGAAAAAGTGGGAGTGATAATAATGAAAGTTGGAGTAATAATGGGTGGAATATCATCAGAAAGAGAAATAAGCTTACAGTCAGGTGAGCAAGTTTTATTAAATTTAAATAAGGATAAATATGAAGAGATAATTCCTATAATAATAGATTCTAAAAGTGAAGTAGTTGAAAAAATAAAAGGAATAGATTTTGCATTTTTAGCTTTGCATGGAAAATTTGGAGAAGATGGAACTATTCAAGGTTTACTTGAAACTATGGGAATACCTTATAGTGGATGTAGATTATTACCAAGTGCTATATGTATGAATAAAGGGTTAACTAAGAGAATAGTAAAAACTGTAGGTATTAATACAGCAAAGTGGTTAATAGTAAAATCGGTTGAAGAAATAGATTATAAAAAAATAAAAGAATTACAATATCCTGTATTTATTAAACCTAATAATGGTGGTTCAAGTGTCGCTACATTTTTAGTTAGAAGAGAAGATGAAGTGGAAATGGCAGTAAGAGAAGGATTAAAATATGATAATGAAATAATTATAGAAGAATATATAAATGGAGAAGAAATAACATATTTTGTGTTAAATGGAGAAGTTTTTCCTACAGTTAGCATTAAGTCAAAAAAAGGTGAATTCTTTGATTATGCTTCTAAGTATGATGAAAATGGAGCAGAAGAAGAAATAGTTTTGTTAGAAGAAAATTTACAAGAAAAAATTAATAATATTTCAAAAAAAGTTTGGGATATTTTAGGTTGCAATAGTTATGCACGAATTGATATGATAGTAAGTGATGGAGTACCTTATTTACTAGAAGTAAATACCCTTCCAGGAATGACAAAACAAAGTTTAATTCCTAAAAGTGCAAAGGTACGAGGATTAGAATTTAGTGAATTATTAGATAAAATAATAGAGTGTTCACTACTTTAGGAGTTGTAAGATAATGATATTTTCTAAAATAGATTTTAATGATGAAGAACCGTTATATTTGCAAATAGAAAATTATATAAAGAGTATGATTGACAGCAATCTTCTTGTATCAAATGGAAAGCTCCCTGCTACCAGGGAGCTTTCTAAATTACTTGGTGTAAGTAGAAATTCCGTAATAACTGCATATGAAAATCTTGAGGAAAAAGGTGTTTTATATACAGTAAAGGGAAGAGGAACCTTTGTTTCAGAGGTTAAGTCAATAAATGAAGATGGATGGAAGGTTTCTTGGAGTGAAAAAGCAAATAATTATGGAAAACTTGCAGAAAAATTAGATATTGTAAAAAGTGAAATTCCATGGGAAAAGAATTTAATATCTTTCAAAAGTATATCACCAGATGGTGAATTATTTGATATTGAAGAGGTTAAAAAATCATTTTTAAATAGAATTTCAGTAGAAGGGCATAAAATTTTAAATTATGGCTATGCAAAGGGATATAAACCTCTTATTGAATATCTTTTAAAATATATGAATACAAAAGGTGTAGATACAAAAGGTAAAGATATTATAATCACTAATGGATTTACAGAGGGATTAGAGATGCTTCTTACTGCATATACAAATAAAGGAGATAAAATTATTTGTGAAAATCCAACTCATAATACAGCCATTAAGATTATGAAGGTTCATGGAGTAGAAGTAGTGGGCGTTTCTATGAGAGAAGATGGAATAGATATTAACGAATTAGAAGATAAGTTAAAAAGCAATAATATAAAGTTTGGATATTTAATTCCTTCATATCATAATCCAACTGGAATTGTAATGAAAGGTGAAAGAAGATATTCTATTTATAATTTATTTAAAAAGTATAATGTACCTATAATTGAGGATGGATTTAATGAAGAACTTTTATATAATAGCACTCATGTATCTCCAATAGCAGCCCTTGATAATGGTGGAAGTGGAGTTATTTATATAGGGAGTTTTTCTAAAATATTATTTCCAGGAATACGAGTTGGATGGATTCTTGCAGATAAAAATGTTATAGACATATTAGAAAGTGTAAAAAGATGTAAAAATATTCATACATCATTTTTAGATCAAGGAATACTTTATGAGTATTTGCGTTCAGGGGCTTTTGAAAGGCAAATAAAAAAGGTTAGAAAAGTATATAAGGAAAAATATGAGTTTGCTATAAAATGTATTAATAAATATATTAAGCCAACCTTTATATGGGGAGAAGGAGGACTTCATATTTATATTAAAATAGAAGGCATAGATTCAAGACTACTTTTAGATGCGTGTTATAAAAAGGGGGTTATATTTACACCAGGAGATATATTTTCAGTAGATGATAGTTGGAAAGATTGTTTAAGATTAGGACTTTCAAGATTATCTCTTGAAGAGATAGAAGATGGTATAAAAACTATAGGTAAAGTAATTGAAAAATTTAAATAATAGTTAACTATAAAGGAATTTTAAGAGGTAAGAAAAATATTTTTACCTCTTAAAATTTATTTTGCAAAAGTATTCTAAAGATGATATCCTATGTAATTGTGAAATAATACATTAGGAGGCGATGATGAGATGAAAAATAATATGACTAATGATATGACTAAAGGAAATCCAGTTAAGCTAATATTACTATTCTCAATACCTTTATTAATAGGAAATATATTTCAACAATTTTATAATATGGTAGATACTATAATAGTTGGGAGATTTGTAGGTGTTGATGCTTTAGCAGCAGTTGGTTCTACAGGGTCTATGGTATTTTTAGTTAATGGGTTTGCCACAGGACTAACTAGTGGATTTGCAGTTTTAGTATCGCAAAAATTTGGTGCAAAAGATGAAAAGGGTCTCCGTAAGGCAGTTGCTAGTGCGGTGATTTTAACAGTTATTTCAGTAATTGTAGTTACATTAGTAAGTTTGATAGGAGCAAAGCCTTTATTAAATTTGATGAATACTCCTGAAAATATTATGGCTGATGCTCATACATATATAAAAATAATTTATGGAGGAGTTGTAGCAACAGTTGCATATAATTTAATAGCAAGTATATTAAGAGCTTTAGGTGATAGTAAAACACCATTATATTTTTTAATAGTAGCTTCTATTTTAAATGTTATTTTAGATTTAGTGTTTATAATTAACTTTAAAATGGGAGTAGCAGGTGCTGCATATGCAACTATTATTTCGCAAGGTGTATCTGCTATACTTTGTTTAGTTTATACTTATAAGAAGTTTATTATTTTAAGACTTAAAAAAGAAGATTTTAATGTTAAAAGAAAATATTATCATAAACATTTAAAGATAGGGATTCCAATGGCACTTCAATTTTCGATAACAGCTATAGGAATAATGACAGTTCAAGGTGCCTTAAATGTATTTGGATCTATAGTTATTGCTTCATATACAGCAGCATCAAAAGCATTACAGCTTGTTATGCAACCAGCAATTACTTTTGGTGTTACTATGGCTACATATTGTGGACAAAATCTTGGTGCTAAAGAGTATGGTCGTATAAAAGAAGGGGTTAAAGAATGTACTAAAATTTCAATTATCACAAGTATTATTGCTGGAGCAGTTTTAATATTCCTTGGGAAATATTTTGTTATGATGTTTATAAGTAATCCTGATGAAGAAATATTAAGATATGCACAACAAGTACTTGATATATCAGCTATATTCTTTATACCTTTGGGATTAATATTTATATATAGAAATGCACTTCAAGGTATAGGTGATTCATTTGTTCCAATGATGGCTGGGGCATATGAACTTATAGCAAGAGCTATAGTTGCATTTACTTTACCAAGTCAGTTAGAGTTTATGGGAATATGTTTAGCGGATCCAGTTGCTTGGCTTGCAGCTGTAATTCCATTAGGTATTACTTATTTTAAAAGAATAAAAAGTTTATTAAGGCATGGAAATATCAAGGCTTAAATCTAGTTAGTAAAAGATGATATAAAATGATTTTAGATTATTTTATATCATCTTTTTATTTTTTTCTATAAAGTGAACATATTACTTGAGATATACATCTAATAGATGTAATACTTAGCTAAGTAATAAATTTAGGGGGAGGAATATGGAACTTATATCATTTTTAAACTATAAAAAGCAATCTAATATTATTAAAGCTAAAAATGGCGATAATGAAGCTTTTTTAGTGTTAATTAACGAAAATAAATTAAATATTTATAGAGTCGCGAGAGGAATTTTAAGTAACGAACATGATATAGAAGATGCTATACAAAATACTGTTATTAAAGCTTATGAAAAGATTAATACTTTAAAGAAAAATGAATTTTTTAGGACCTGGCTAGTAAGAATTTTAATTAATGAGTGTAATGAAATTATTAGAATGAATAAACGTGTAGTTTCTATTAATGAAAGTAATCATGAAGAAAGATATAATGATTGTTATGAAAATATAGACTTAACAAAGGCAATTAATTCATTAAGTGAGGAATTAAGAGTAACAACAGTATTATTTTACTTTGAAGATATGTCAATAAAAGATATAGCATCAATACTTAATATTCCAAATGGGACGGTAAGATCAAGACTTTCTAGAGCAAGAAAAATTCTTAGAGAAGTTATAGGAGAGGATGCAGAATGAAGCTAAATGATGAATTATTTGATAAAAAAGTTAAAGAAAAATTAAAATTAGAAAATAATGTTTTACCGGATTATGCTAATAATGCTTTCAAAAATGGAATAAGTGAGGGGTTAAATAATAAGAGGAAAAAGTCTAAAAATATAGCTGGTATGGCGTCAGCATGTATAGCAGTAACTATTATTTTTGGAGTTACGTTACCAACATATGCAGGAGATTTACCTATTTTAAGAAACATAGTTGATTATTTCACTGATAGTAGGTATAAAAATTATGATAAATATGCTTCTGATTTAAATATATCAAAGGAAAGTAATGGAGTTACCATTACTATAAATAAAGTTATTTATGATGGATTAGATTTAGAAGTTTTTTATACAGTAGAAACTGAGAAATTAGGTGGGAAAATTCCAAGTTTAATTGATGTGAATACAAAAATTAATGGAAAGGAAGTTTCTTTTGGAAGTAGTAGTAATGGAGAATTATTAGAAAATATAAGTGTAGGAAATTTAAGTTATGGATTGAGTGAAAGAAGCATGGTACCAAAGGAGCTTCAAAGTGAAAGCTTTTATGGAGGATATGTAGATATTCCAGATGAATTTTTATTTTCTATGGAAATAGATTCAATATTAATAGGTGATAGTATTGTTAAAGGTAGCTGGAATTTTGATATACAAGTTACTAATGAACTTGTTAAAGGTCAGGTTGATGAATATAAGTTAAACGAAACCATAAGCAATATTAGCAAAAGTGCTAATATAAATAAACTGCTAACAACTCCAATAAATACATCTGTTCAAGGTACGTATTTAGGAGAAGAAGGGATTGAGTTTGAATTCTTAGTTTTTGATGATAAAGGAAGATATATATCAGCTAAGGGAGGAAATGAATTTGGAAGTAGAGTAAATAATGAAAAATATATTAATTATTTTAATAAACAATTTGAAGAGGTGTATGAAGATACTGAATCATTAACATTTATTCCATATAAATATATATCTAATTATGAGGGAGTTAAAACTGCAACATTTGAGACAAAAGAAAATGAAGATGGAAAGGAAGTTATAATTAGAAGTAATAGTATTGAAAAGGGAAATGAGTCATTTAAATTAATTGCAGACTTAAATTTAAATGGTGAAACACAATTAAAAACTATAATGGATGATGAATATGGATATATAACTAAAGTTGAAGTAGGAGATGGTAAAACTAAATTGTATATAAAGTCAGATTATAATATATTTGCAGCACCAATAACAATTAGAGATAAAGAAAGTGGTAGAGAGATAGTAGCAGTTGATAATTTTGACAATATGGAGATTAAGACAAGCAAATATTTGCCTGAGACAGGAGAAGTGTTAGTAGAGTATTATGGTGAACTTGAAGGAGATAATTACGAAATAATATATTATGATTATACAAATACAATAAGTATTTATAATGAAAATAACTTTAATGTTGATTTAAGATGAAATTAGCATATGTCTAATAATTATTTAATGAATTCATCCTTTATTGGAAAATCCAGTTAGCAATTCAATAGCTATAGAGAAAAAAGGCGTAGTTTTAACAGGAACGAACATGTCTGGAAAATCAACATTTTTAAGGATGATAGGAATTAATGTATTATTTGCACAAACATTTTACTTTACATTATCATCAAAGTATGAAGCACCTTTTCTGAATATAGTAACATCAATAAGTCCAAAGGATGATGTTACTTCAGGTAAAAGTTATTATTTGGCAGAAGTTGAAGCCATACTTAGAATAATTAATGCATCAGATGATAAAGTTAAGCCGTTATGTATAATAGATGAAATTTTTAGGGGAACTAATCCTATAGAAAGAATTTCTTCATCTATGGCTATACTTAATTATATAAATAAGAGAGATGCCATTACACTTGTAGCAACACATGATAAAGAGTTAACGGATTCATTAAAAAACAGTTATAATTTTTATTATTTTAGTGAAGATGTGGATTATAAAAAAGGTTTATCTTTTGATTATAAAATAAAGCAAGGCGTTGTAAAGTCAAGAAATGCTATTAAGCTTTTAGAGTATGTTGGATATCCAAGAGAAATAATTGAAGAGGCTATTAATTTAACAGAAAGATTTGAAAAATAAAGTGTACTATTGGTGTAATTTATACTTAAAATTTTGATTATATATTATTAATAGATTAAAATTTTGAGTTTATAATTAAAGTGTAAGTTTATAAGAGAAATTATAGGGGTATAATTTGGCAAAATACGATTTTGGAATTATTGAAAAATTTGAAGACGATAAGTGGTATAGTGATTATGAACCGGAAAAGTATAATTGCATTTCTGTTAGTGATGAATTAATAGATAAAGTAATAATAAAGTATTTAGAAGAATTAGGAGATTTAAAAACATATTTTCATGTAAAAAAGCATCCAGGGTTAGGATTAGATTATTGTGGAACTACGATTATACCACCAAGCTCATTAAAAGAATTTAAAAAAATTATTATGAGAGCAAATAAGCAGTTTAAGTCCAATGAACTTGATAAGTTGATAAGGAAAATTAATATTGCAATAGAAGAAAACAAACATGTAATTCACTATGAAATATAAGATTAAAAAATAAAAAAGATTAAGGTAAAAAACTTAACTAATGGTTAAGTTTTTTGCTTTTATTTAAGTTTTACGCCATATTAAAATATAGGGAAATGCTATAATATAGAAATAATGAAAGTCTTTCAAATATATTTTATGGAGAAATAATTATGAGTGAATTAGAAATTGGAAAAGTAATATATAAGTTAAGAAAAGATAATAGAAAAACTCAAGAAGAATTGGCAAGTTTTTTATCAGTATCAACGGCTGCAGTATCAAAATGGGAGAGGGGTACAACATATCCAGATATAACTTTATTGCCTAAAATTGCAGTTTATTTTGATATATCAATGGATGAATTATTTAATTATAATAAAGATTTATCTGATGATGAAGTTATGAAAATTTCTAAAGAATGTGAATTAAAGTTTGCTGAGTTAGAATGGGAAGAATGGGTAGCTTATTGTAAGAATTATTTAAAAAGGTATCCTAATAGTTGTTTATTAAAGTTTAGAATTGCATATTTGTTTGTTAAATATTTTTATACAACGGGTAGTGAGGAAATAGCAAAAGAAATGATAAAAGAAAGCTTGGCTTTAAATGAAGAAGTTGTACTTAAAGCTACTGATAATAAGCTAATAGAAGGAGCACTTTTTCAATTAGGCACTTATTATCCAATGATAGGTGAAAGAGAAAAGGCAATAGAGGCTTTAAAGAAGATCCATAAGCCAGAGAGTAATCCTGATTCCATAATAGCAAGTATTTATATTCAGGAAGGAAAGAATGATGAAGCTATAAAAATATTACAAAAGAACTTATGGAAAGTTATTCAAGAGGTGAATTTATTATGTTTATCTTTAAGTTCAGCTTATACAACTAATGAATATAAAAACTTTAATAAGGCAAAGAAATATCAATTATTATCTTTGGATTTTATTAAATTACTTTCACCAGAAGGAGATGGATTATTTAATTTATCTTTTGCATATTTTAATTTATCATATATAGCCATAAAGTATAAAAAGTATGATGAGGCTATAAAAAATCTACAGTTAATGATAGAAGGCTTAAGAAAAAATCCTTTTAATATAAATTATAAAATAAATTCTATTTGGGCCTTAGATACAGTTGAAACTATGGAGGATAATACTCAAGTTAACTTATATGATAATTTTAAATTTATGCTTAGTGATGTAGCTTTTGATAAGATTAGAGAAAGAGATGAATTTAAAAAGATAGTTAATGATTTAGATGAAATAAGTAGTTGTCTTTAAATTGAAAGACATTTTGGAGAAGCTTAAATGAGAAGAAAATTAGTTAGTGAATTCCATAAAATAATAGATATATTAAGAGGCTAGTTAAAAAATAGCCTCTTAATATATATCTAAAAATTTCTTATAGAATTATAGTCAAGTAATTCTTTAAATATCATTTTTGACCCAGCTAAATAATCATAGTCAGAGTTAGAATCTGAAGATTTAAGTAATGACCAAGTAGCATTGTAAAACTTAACTACAAAAAGATAGTCTAAAAGTTTTTGATAATATTCATTTTTAAATTCTCCAAAATATAGAATTAATAATTTCTTTCGAGAATCTTCAGTAAAAAACCAAGATATAGTTGCTAAGTCAAAAAATATATCACCCATAGAAGAGTATTCATAATCTACAAAATATAAATTATCATTATTTAAAATAATATTTGAAGCATTTAAGTCATTATGACAAAGTCCAATTAAAGGATCTTTATTAAGCTTAATTTCTAGTTGAGTTAAATGGTTTAGAAGCATATCTATAGATTCTGGTAAATTAAGATTTAAGTTTTTACATATAGTTATTCTCTTTCTTATATGCTCAAAAGGATTAAAGTATTTTTCACATTGTAAACTGTGAAGGCTTTTTAAGGAATTCGAAAGATTGTGTAAAAATTTAGGTGAAGAAAAATCTTTTAAGGATGGCATGTTTCCATGAATCCAATTGCTCACCATATTTCCAGTTTCAATAGAAAAATAATATAGGTCAGGAGCTAAATTTATTTCTTCTGATTTACTTATGATTGATAATTCATTTTTTCTATCAGTGTGGAGATAGTTGTGAGTACATATCTTAACAAAATAACTTTTATTTTTATAAGTAACTTTATAGTTTTCACTACTAAGGCCACCTATTCTTTCTATAGAAGACAGATTTATTATATTCCATTTAAGTTCAGTTTTAAGAAAATTTATTAAAGTAGCGTTCATATTGTTCTCCTAAATGAAAAAGTGATTAAATATATCTATTGTTGACATTTAAATAAATAATAAAGTATTATAACAAAAAAAGAAGGTATTTCAAATAAATAATTGGGGTGAAATCATGGAAGATGAAAAATTAGAATTAAAATATATCATTGATAATATAACTGATTTAAATAAGCAAGCTATGGCGGAAGCTAAAATAAGAGTTGATTCATTAGCAAAACCATTAGGAAGTCTAGGAAAATTAGAAGATATAGCAATAAAGTTTGCAGGAATTACAGGGAAGATAAAAAATTCTATAAATAAAAAATGTATTATTATAATGTCATCAGATAATGGAGTAGTAGAAGAGGGAGTTGCTTCAGCTCCTCAAAGTGTAACATTAGCACAAACAATTAATTTTTCAAGAGGATTAACAGGAGTAGCTGTACTTGCTAAAGAAAATAATTGTGATTTAAAGGTAGTAGATATTGGAGTAAATACTGATAGAAAAATACCAGGGGCCATAGATAGAAAAATAAGAAAAGGAACCTATAATATAGTTAAGGGACAAGCTATGAACTATGATGAATGTATAAAGGCAATAGGTATAGGAATAGAAATGGTTAAAAAGGCTTATGAGGAAGGCTATAATATATTAGGTGTTGGTGAGATGGGAATTGGAAATACAACAACAAGTAGTTCAGTTCTTGTAAGTTTAACAGGTTGTGCTGTTGAAGAGGCTGTTGGAAAAGGGGCAGGAATAACTAAAGATGCATTTGAAAAGAAAAAGTGGGTAGTATCAGAAGCAATTAGAGTTAATAAACCCAATGAAAATGATCCTATTGATGTAATTGCTAAGGTTGGTGGATTTGACATAGCAGGAATGGTTGGAGTATTTTTAGGAGCAGCTTATTATAAACTACCAATAGTTATAGATGGGTTTATTTCAGCAGTTTCAGCATTAGCAGCAGTGAGAATAAATCCATTAGTAAGAGAGTATTTAATACCGTCACATTGCTCTAAAGAGATTGGTTATAATATTGCAATGAAGAAATTAAATTTAGAACCTATGATTAACTTAGATATGAGGTTAGGGGAAGGTAGTGGATGTCCAATAGCATTTTCTATAGTTGAGTTTAGTTTGGCCATGATGAATAATATGGCTACTTTTGATGAAGCAGAAATAAATGATGATTATTTAGATGATGTTAGAGGAGAAGAAAACTATATAGTTTAGGAGTTAATATGATTGCTTTAGTAGTTGGTGGAGCTAAAAGTGGAAAATCAATGTTTGCACAAGATTTAGCTAAGTCTTTAAATGAATCTTTTAAAATAGATTTAAAAGAAGATTTAGATAGAAGCTTAGATATGAGTTTACATAGGAGTTTAGATAATTCTTTTAAAAAGAAAAGTGGAAACCTATATTATGTTGCAACCATGAATCCATATGATTTAGAGGATTTAAAAAGAATAGAAAATCATTTAAAAGAAAGAGAAGGGTATGGATTTAATACAATAGAAGAAACGATAGATATGGGGAAGGTTTCTAAATTAGTACAAAAAAATGATACTGTTTTAATAGATAGCGTGACATCGCTTGTAACAAATTATATGTTTCAAGGAAAGGATTTTTTTAAAGAAGTCAGTGATGATATTTTATCTGGAATATTAGAAATTATTAATGTAGCAGGTGATGTAGTTATAGTATCAGATTATTTATTTAGTGATAGTATTCAATATGATTGCTATACAGAAAGCTTTAGAAAAGAAATAGGAATCATAAATAGAAAGCTGGCGGAATTGGCTGATATTGTAATTGAGTGTTCTTATGGTAATATAATTTATCATAAAGATAGAACCAGATAATGGGAGCGCCTCCGGGGTCAATCCAAATTTTGGATTGACCCCGGAGGCGGACCCATATATTGTAAGGAGGAGAAATGAAAAAATATTTTAAGGGATTTTTAATGGCAATAAGTATGTTTACTGTTATTCCATTACCTAGATACGAGTGGGATGATGAAGGTGGAAAAAATATAATGAAATTTTATCCTGTAATAGGCTTAATTGTAGGTCTGATTTGGTATGGAGTTTTTAGATTACTTAATTTATTAGGGGCAAGTATAATGGTAACAACTGCAATTACTTTAATAACACCATTTATATTAACTGGAATGCTTCATTTAGATGGGTATATGGATGTGTGTGATGCTCTATTATCTAGAAGAGATAAAGAGGAAAAGTTAAGAATATTAAAGGATCCTCATACTGGAGCTTTTGCAGTTATATCTGTAGTAATGTTATTTGTAGTAAATTTTTCAGGGCTTTATACTGTAATAAGTAATAGTATCCAAGATAACTCTATTAATAATATTAATACTAGTGCTATTGGATTAATTTTAATACCTATTATTTCAAGAAGTTTAATGGGATATTTATTATTATCAAAGGAATCTATGAAGAGAAGTTCATTAGGAGCATTTTTTAAACAAGGAACAGGAAAAATAGATAGAGTTATATTATTATCATGCTTGATAATATCAAGTATAATTTTAGTAGATATTTTTGGAGCATATGGATTAATAATAAGTTTAGCAATGATTTTAGTAAGCACCTTTTTAGTTAATAATGCAGTTAAAGAATTTGGGGGAATGTCCGGAGACAGTGCTGGATATGGACTTGTTATTGCAGAAACCATTGGGATTTTAATTTTAAGTTTTATATAATTATATAAAATTAATAAGTATAAACATACATCATAACTTTAGATAAAGGAGAAAATTATGGTTTTAGTTTTTGGTGGAGCATATAATGGGAAACTAGATTTTGTTAAAGAGCAGTTCAATGTTAGTAAAGATGATATATTTTACTGTGGTGTAAATGAAATTGATTTTTCTAAAAAAGTTATTTGTGGACTTCATAAATTTACATATAATAATACATTAAAAGAGATAAATTCATTACAGTATATAAAAGAAAACATAAATTTATTTAAAGATAAAATAATAATTTCTGATGATATTTCAAGTGGAATAGTTCCTTTAAAAAAAGAGGATAGAATGTGGAGAGAAGAAACAGGAAGATGCCTTCAGTATCTATCAAAAGAATCTTCATGTGTATATAGAATCTTTTGTGGTATACCAACAATAATTAAAGATTAATATATAAGTCTACAAAACTATGTTTAATCAACAATGTTATTTGTTGGTTTTTCTTTTTTAAAAGTTAGTTGTACAAAAACCTTAAAAGTGATATTCTCGTAGAAGATAACTATAAGGAGAAAATAAAATTATGAATAAGTTGATGTTAGCTTTAATAAGGCATGGTAAAACAGAAGCAAATGAAAAACATCTTTATTGTGGTAAAAGTAATATAGAATTAAGTGAAAATGGAATAAAAGAATTAAATGATATTAAAAATTCAATAAAGTATCCAGAATATAATAAATTTTTTTCTAGTGGAGCAAAAAGAGCAAATGAGACACTAGAAATTCTGTATCCTAAAAAAGTATATGATGAAATTAATGAGTTTTGGGAATATGACTTTGGTGATTTTGAAATGAAGAGCTATGATATGTTAAAAGAAAATAAAGAATATATTAATTGGATTACTGATAAAGATGGACAAGTATCATGTCCTAATGGAGAAAGTAAAATCCAATATAGAGAAAGAATAAAAGAAGCATTTAATAAGTTTATAGAGAAGTGTTATAAAGAAGGTATAGGTACAGCAGTTTTAGTTTGTCATGGAGGAACAATAGGAACTATATTAGAAGTTTTTTATAATAGTAGTAAGAGTTTTTATGAGCATCAACCATCATGTGGAAGAGGATATACTTTAACCTTAGAGAAAAAGCACAAGGGATTTGAAATTATAAATATAGATAATATTTAATTATAGAAAGGTTAGAACAATGATAGAAACGATATTAGGTTTTTTATTAGATTTAATAATTGGAGATCCTCAAAATCCAATTCATCCAATTAGAATAATAGGATCTTTATGTAAAGCAACAGAAAAGTTTTTTAGAAAAGTATTAAAAAAATCATTAAAAATAGCTGGTTTATTAACTTGGATAACTGTAGTATTAATTGTGTTTTTATTTAATTATTTTTTATTAAAAGGTGCATATGCAATTAATAATGTTTTAGGAGTAACATTATCAGCTATAATGATCTATTTCTGTATATCAACAAAGGCTCTTAAAGTTGAAGGTTTAAAGGTTGTGAAATATGTGATACAGGATGATATTGAGGGAGCAAGGAAGCAGTTATCATATATAGTTGGAAGAGATACCAAAAACTTAGATAAAGAGGCCATATTAAAAGCAGTTGTAGAAACAGTGGCTGAAAATATGTCAGATGGAGTTATTGCTCCACTTTTTTATGTTGGTATTGGTGGAGCTCCATTAGCTTTCTTGTATAAAGCTGTAAATACAATGGATTCAATGTTTGGATATAAAAATGATAAATATATTGAATTTGGATATTTTCCAGCAAAGTTAGATGATGTATTTAATTATATTCCAGCAAGATTAAGTGGATACTTCATAGTTATAGTGTCTTTTGTTTTAAGGTTAGATTATAAAAATAGTTTTAAAATTTATAAAAGAGATAAAAATAATCATAGTAGTCCTAATAGTGCTCATCCGGAAGCAGCTGTAGCAGGAGCATTAAGTGTTCAATTAGGTGGTGCAAACTATTATTTTGGAAAGCTTGTAGAGAAGCCAACTATAGGTGATAATATAGAAAAAATAGATGTTGATAAAGTAAACAAAACAAATAATATATTATATTGTAGTGCTATTTTAGGATGTTGTATGGCGTTAATTATTAATTGGATTATAAATATGAGTATATAACTGAAGCATAAGGGAATTTAAAATTACGATTAGTATATATTTTTAGGAGGGAATATTTTGGCGGTACATGGTGGAAATACTGAGGAAATTGCAAGAAAATATAACTTGAATTCGAAAGAAATATTAGACTTTTCAGCTAATATAAATCCTGTAGGATTAAATGAAAATGTTAAAGCTGCTATGATAAATGCAATTGATAAAGTAGTTAAATATCCAGATATAACTTATTTTGATTTAAAAAATTCTATTGGAGAATTTGAAAAATTAGATATAAGTAATATTACATTGGGGAATGGTGCAGCAGAAGTAATATTTAATATTGTACGAGCTTTAAAGCCACGAAAGGCATTATTGCCAGCACCAACTTTTTCAGAGTATGAAGAAGCAATTATAAGTGTTAATGGTGAAATAGAATATTACAAACTAAAAGAATCTAATGATTTTAATTTAGACGATGAATTTATTAATAAAATAAAAGATGATATAGATATAATCTTTATTTGCAATCCTAACAATCCAACAGGTTGTCTAACTAAAAAAGAATTTATAAGAAAAGTACTAAATAAAGCATTAATTACCAATACAACAGTAGTTATAGATGAATCTTTTTTAGATTTTGTAAAGCCAAATGAACTGTATTTAAGTAATGATTTACTAATAGATTATAAAAATCTTATAATTGTAAAATCATTGACTAAATTTTTTGCCATTCCTGGAGCAAGAATAGGATATGGACTATGCTCAAACAATGAAATAATAAATGAAATTAATAAAGTTATAGTACCTTGGAGTGTTAATGTAATAGCTTCAGAGGCAATTATTCAAGGGTTAAAAGAAAAAGATTATATTGATAAAAGTATAGTATATGTAAAAAATGAGAAAGAATATTTATATAGTGCTTTAAAAGAAATTGATAGTTTAAAGGTTTTTGAGCCAAGTGTAAATTTTATAATGTTTAAATTATTAATAGATTTAGATTTAAAAAGTGAGCTTATAAAACGAAGAATATTAATTAGAAGTTGTGATAATTATATTGGATTAAGCAATAGCTTCTATAGAGTAGCTGTTAGAACTAGAGAAGAAAATAATAAATTAATTAGTGAAATAAAAAATATTTTATTTGACAAATAAAATACAGGAATATATAATCAGTATGAATTTAAACCATAATAGGTGTTTATAATCTTAATAGGGAATTAGGTTAAAATCCTAAGCTACCCCAGTAACCGTAAAACTGACGAAATTCATTTAATTTGCCACTGCATAATCATTGCGGGAAGGTATGGAAAGTAGGATGAAGTTAAGCCGGGAGACCTGCCTACTATGATGAAAATATTATCTTCTGAGGGTGAGATAATAGATACGAATAATAGATAATGGGGTTAATATACTTTATTTATATGAATTTCAAATATTTAGAATTTATCTTAACAAGCTAAGATGTTAAGTTTATTTTCTGAAAATATATTTTAAAAGAGATATTAATTAGAAAATTATCAAAAATTATTATGTATTTTAGAGCGCTCTCATAAATGAAGCGCTCTTTTTTAGTTAGATATACAATTTGTTAAATGATCTAGTATAAAGAAAAAAAATAAGTTTAAATTTTATACTACTAACTAAATTAACACCACTCTAAGATGGAAATTTAGGAGGAATTATAATGAAAAAGGTTTTATCGTTAGTAGCTACTTTTGTAATGGCTATGATGATCTTTGTAGGATGTTCAAGCAAACCTACAACAATGCAAGATAGAGAAGGAAATGAATTTAATGTTCCTAAGGAAGTAAATACTATAATATCTACTGCACCATCTAATACTGAAGTATTAGTAGCTTTAGGCTTAGCTGATAAATTAGTAGCAGTAGATAAATACTCAGCTGATGTTGAAGGTATAAGTGAGGATTTACCTAAAATAGACTTTAGAAATCCAGATGCAGAAGCTATTATAGCTTTAAATCCTGATATTGTTATTGCATCAGGACATAATAAAGTTGGAGATGAAGATCCATTTGCTTTAATAAAAGAAGCTGGAATTACGGTTGTATATATTCCAAGTAGTTATAGTATTGATGGAATATATGGAGATATTGAGTTTATTGCGAACTTAACTGGAACAGAGAAAGAAGGAGAAGAGTTAATAAACTCAATGAAAGAAGAAGTAGGAGCTATAAAAGCTATAGGTGATACTATAACAGATAAGAAGAATGTTTATTTTGAGATTGGAGCAGGTTCAGGGCTTTATACATTTGGAAATGAAACATTCTTAAATGAAATGATAGAAACTATTGGAGCAACTAATGTATTTGGTGAAGAAAATTCATGGATAACAGTAACACCAGAAGCTGTTATAGATGCTAATCCAGATGTTATTTTAGCAAATTCTCCAGGAACAAATGAAGCTGGTTTAACTGCTGTTGAAGATATAGAAAGTAGAGAAGGTTGGGACACAATAACTGCTGTGAAAAATGGTGATGTATATCAAATTGATAAAAACTCTTCTTCAAGAGCATCACAAAATATAATAAAAGCATTAAAAGAAATGGCTAAGGCTGTTTATCCAGATGAATATAAAGACTTCTAAAAATAAAATATTATTAATATTATCAATTCCATTGGTATTATTAGCTATATGTATTGGAACTTCCAGTGGGAGTTCCAATATTAGCATATTTGATACTTTTTCTATTTTAGCTAATAAGTTTTTTAGTGTCCCATTACTAGATGGAATTGACCCAAAGCAAGTGACTATTATATGGAATTTAAGATTACCTAGAGTTTTGCTTGCATTTATGGTGGGTGGATCTCTTGCAGCTAGTGGTGCTATAGTACAATCGGTTTTGAAAAATCAATTAGCATCACCATATACATTAGGATTATCATCTGGGGCGTCATTAGGTGTAGGAATTATTATTGTAACAGGAGTATCAATTCCATTCTTAGGAAGATTAACTCTGCCAATAGTTGGATTTGCTTGTAGTTTAGTTACTATGATAATAGTATTGAAGTTTTCAGAAAAGGTTGATAAGGGATTTTCTAATACAACAATAATATTAGCAGGTATGGTATTATCACTATTTTTTAGTGCTACATTAACTACTATTTCAGCCTTGGCTTCAGATAAAATGCAAAGTATAACTATGTGGTCAATGGGGTCATTTTCTATGAAAGGGTGGAGTTATGTAAAAGCAGGTTTACCATTTTTTATTATAGGTATTCTAGGAGTATCTTTTTATTTTAAAGAAATGGATGTATTAACTTTTGGAGAAGATGAAGCAAAAGCTATTGGAGTAGATACAAATAAAGTTAAAAGAAGATTATTTTTATTTGTAGCAGTTCTTACAGGAAGTGCTGTTGCTCTTAGTGGAACTATAGGGTTTATAGATTTAATTGCTCCACATGTTGTTAGGAAAATATTTGGATCGAAGCATGCTTATGTTATACCAATGTCAGTGGTATTAGGTGGTTGTATGATGATAATTACTGATTTAATATCAAGAACAATAGTAGCACCGTCAGAATTACCAGTTGGAGCAATAACAGTATTAATTGGTGGACCATTTTTTGCTTATATATATTTTAAAAAGTCAAAGTAGGAGATGTTTTAATGCTAGAAATAAAGGAAGTTAGATGTGGATATGACAATAAAGAAATTGTTAAAGGTGTAAGCTTTAGTGTTGAGCGTGGAAATAATCTTTGTATAGTTGGACCTAATGGCTGTGGTAAGAGTACTCTTTTAAAATCAATTGCTAATTTATTAGAATATAAGGGAAGTGTGAAGCTTGATTCAAAGGAAATTAGTAAATTAAATAGAAAAGATTTAGCAAAAAATGTTGCATTAATGACTCAAGCTAGTAATATATATTTCCCATATACAGTTTATGAAACAGTAGCTTTAGGAAGATATGCCCACTTAAAAGGCGTATTTTCAAGAATAAATAAAGAAGATGATGAAATAATTCTTAAAAGTATAGCTAATGTAGGTTTAATAGACATTAAAGATAAACTAATAAGTGAATTATCAGGAGGACAATTACAAAGAGTGTATTTAGCTAGAGCCTTTGCACAGGATCCAGATGTAATTCTTTTAGATGAACCTACAAATCACTTAGATTTAAAATGTCAAATAGAAATATTAGATTATCTAAATAAATGGACTAAAGAAAATAATAAAATTGTTGTTGCTGTATTACATGACTTAAACTTAGTTCAAACTTTTGGTGAAAAAGTAGTAATGATGAATGATGGTAAAATTATTAGTTCAGGAACTGCTAAAGAAGTATTAAGTGGAGAAAAATTGAAAGAAGTTTATGGAGTAGATGTAAAAGGATTCATGATTGATGCTTTAGAAAGGTGGAAGTAGTTATTTATAATATTAATAAGGGGTGGTATTCTTATGAAGAAGTTTATAATGTCATATAGCTGTGGAAAAGATAGTACTTTAGCATTATATAGAATGATAAAGAATGGTAATACTCCAGTAGCTTTACTTGTAACAGTAAATAAAGAGGAAAATAGATCTTGGTTTCACGGAATTCCTGAAAATTTAATACAAGAAGTATCTAAATCATTAGATATACCTTTAATATTAGTAGAAACTAAAGGTAATGACTACGAAAGTAAATTTACTGAATCATTAATTAAGGCAAAAGATAGCTTAGGAATTGATTCATGTGTATTTGGAGATATAGATTTAGAACCACATAGAGAATGGTGCACTGCAAGATGTAATGAAGCAGGAATAGAAGCAGATTTTCCTTTATGGCAAGAAAATAGAGAAGAGCTAGTTTACGAATTTATAGATAGTGGATTTAAAACAGTAATAAAAAATGTAAAGCTTGAATGCATGGGAGAATATTTCTTAGGAAAAGTTTTAACAAGAGAAGTGGTTAAAGATATAAAAGAAACAGGGTCAGACGCTTGTGGAGAAAATGGTGAGTATCACACATTTGTATATGATGGTCCAATATTTAAATATCCAATTAAATTTCAGCATTTGAATATTATTAAAAATGAAACTCATGGTTTCTTAGATGTAGAGGAATTTGAAAATGAATAAGATAATGGTTTTAGGAACAGCTTCAGGTGTAGGTAAAAGTACAGTAGCAACAGCATTATGTAGATATTATAAAAATAAAGGTTTTAAGGTAGCACCATTTAAAGCATTAAATATATCATTAAATTCTTATGTAACTGAAGATGGATTAGAAATGGGAAGAGCACAAGTTGTACAAGCAGAAGCTTGTGAGTTAAAGCCTATGGCATATATGAATCCTGTATTATTAAAACCTAGTGGGAATAATAAAACACAAGTTATTGTTAATGGAAAAGTTTATTGTACTATGGATGCTTATAAATATAAAGAGTTAAATAAAGAACTTAAAAAAATTGTTAAGGAGACCTTTGATAATTTTTCAAAAGATTATGAAGTTATGATATTAGAAGGTTCAGGTAGTTGTGCTGAAATTAATTTAAGGGAAACGGATATAGCAAATATGTCAATGGCAAAAGCAGCAGATGCAGATGTAATATTAGTTGCAGATATAGATAGGGGTGGGGTATTTGCATCAGTTTTAGGAACTTTAATGCTTTTAAGTGATGACGAAAGAGCTAGGGTAAAAGGTGTTATTATAAATAAATTTAGAGGTAATGTAGATTATTTTAAAGATGCAATGAAACAGTTAGAAGATATTATAAAAGTACCAGTTCTTGGTGTATTACCTTATTTTGAATTAGATATAGAAGATGAGGATAGTGTAACTGAAAGAATAAAAAATAAAGGTATAACAGGATTAGATATAGCAATAATAAGATTACCTCATATGTCTAATTTTACTGACTTTAATAATTTAGAAAGATTGAATGATGTTACTGTAAGATATGTAAATAATGTTGAAGATATAAATAAACCAGATTTAATAATAATACCAGGAACTAAAAATACTATAAATGATTTAAGATTTATAAAAGAAAATGGAATTTTTGATAGAGTAAAAGAGCTAGAAAAAGAGGGTACAATTATACTTGGAATTTGTGGTGGATATCAAATGCTTGGTAGAAGTATAAAAGATTTAAAAGGTATTGAAGGGGAAGTTACTTCAGAAAAGGGATTTGATTTTCTTGATATAGAAACTATCTTTAATGAGGAAAAAAGAACAAAACAAATTAGTGGAATTATTAAAGATTCTTGTGATATATTTAAATCTTGTATTGGAGTTAAAGTTAAGGGATATGAAATTCATAATGGTGTTACAAAGGTTAAAGATGAAAGCTCAATTTTCATAAAAGGTGAAAATGATGAAGTTCTAGGGGTTTATAATAAAGAAAAGAATGTTTTAGGAACTTATTTACATGGGATATTTGATGATAAAGAGTTTTTATTAAATTTTATTAATGATATTAGAGAAAGTAAAGGGTTAAATATTATAGAAAAAGAATTATTGGATTATAGAGTTTATAAATTAAATCAGTATGATGAGTTGGCTAAGATATTTGAAGAGAATATTAATATAAGACGAGCAATAAATATATAGTTACTAAATAAAGTATCTATGTTAAAACTATAAATTAGTAAAAGTATTGGGGATCTTTCAATAAAAACTGGGCTGTCGCATTAAGAATAAATACTACAATATATTGTGTATAAAATTTT
>SKEA01001076.1_pt1 | contig 21354 bp, 14 predicted proteins | sample 4826601 | NCBI WGS metagenome assembly SKEA01 (sample SAMN11008821, study PRJNA524170) | human gut metagenome | biome: Human fecal sample; material: Feces; isolation source: fecal sample from pouch patient p13, p53 | host: Homo sapiens | place: Israel: Tel-Aviv | collected 2016-07-06 | reverse complement strand
GAAAGCAGAAATCAAACTTTGGTCGGGGAGGTTTCTGCTTTTTTATTTCACGGTTACAAAACCATATGATAACACAAGAGGTCTCAGGATAAAACAATCTGATGGAAAATACGTCAGATTCCTTTATGCCAAGACCTCTTTTATTTTGCCTGAAAAGTGGAAGATCAGTTTGTTATAGTGTGCCCGATAACACTTATGTAACAGGTCCATACCGCCACGATGAAATCAATTATGATCTGGTGTACAGAACCTTTCTGGAAGAAAAGAAGATGTGGGATAAAGACACTGGAAGAATGTACGCCCACAACATCATTTCCTGGCATAAAGATGAGCAGATCACCCCGGAGCAGGCATTTGAATTTGGAAAAGAGTTTGCGGGAAAATGGTTCAGTGGATTCCAGACCTTAGTAGCAGTACATAAGGATAAAGACCATATCCACTGCCATCTGGTTACAAATTCAGTGAGTTATGAAGATGGAAGAAAGCTGCATAACACCAGAAAAGATCTGGAACGTATGAAACAGCTTACCAATCAGATGTGCCGGGAGCGAGGACTGACCGTTGCCGAAAAAGGAAAGCACTTTGATGGAAGCCAGATTGAAAAAGGGGAAGTCATTGCATGGAGTAAGGATAAATATAACCTGTTCCGACAGCAGGTAAAGGACAGCTTTGTAGTGGACTGTGCAATGGCGGTGTTAAAAGCACTGGAAAATTGTATCAGTAAAGAGAAGTTTATAGAAAAAATGAAGCAGTTTGGATGGAACGTAAACTGGACAGAGAAGCGGAAGCACATCACATTTCAGAATCAGGATGGAAAGAAAGTGCGTGACAGCAATCTGTCAAAAACATTCCATCTGGACATTAGCAAGGAGGGCTTAGAGAATGAATTTAATGGAAATAAGCAAAAATCCAGAGATGCAGCAAACAGGGACTGTAGAGCAGCCGAAGAACTCAGAAATTACTACAGAGAACTTGACGCAGTCATCGCAGATGCCGGAAGAATCACCAGTCAAGCTAAAAGTGGAGAGGGATATTCTCGTACAGAGTTTCGAGAAAGCGAAAGAGTTCATGCGAACACAGAAAAAGCAGATACAGACACTGGAAGAAGAGAAACAGACGATCTTATCCGACAGGCAGAGATTGCGAGAAGAAGTTCGGAAATCAACCGTAGAAATTCAGCGTCTGACAACAGAACTGTCCGAAACGCAGAAGTTGAATCGATCGCTTCAGCAGAGCAACGACGATCTGAGGAACAGAAACGGTTTGCAGAGCAGGAGCGAGCAAGAGCAGCTCGAAGAAGAAATAAAAGACGTTCGGGACCAGAACTCTAAATTACAGATACAGGTGAATAAATCATCTGTTGAAGCAGTAGATGAAGCACAAAGGAAACAAAAAGAAGCAGAGAAAAAGGTGGAACAGGCAGAAGCCAAAGTCCGTAATGAAAAGAAAAGGGCAGGGGTGGAAATCCGTAAAGCTAGAAAGAAAGCAAAAAGAGAAATTGATGATATGAAAGAAAATATGTACGTTTGGAGTTGGGGATATATTATGATTATTGTTTGTTCACTTGTTCAGAATGGGGCATTTCAAAGGGATATTCTTCAATTAGGAAAAAAACCAATTGAATGGTGGTTAAAATATGCAGAATGGTTTGAAAATCTGGAATATCTTGGATATTCAACAGGAGAAGTTCTTTTTGAACGTAGTTTTACAATGATTCTTATCATTTTTGGAATTATGGGAAGTGTTTTTCTTGTCTGGAAAGTAACTATACAGTACAAAAAAATATGGGATAGTGTGTATAAAACGGTTCTTATTTTGAGTGTTTCCTTTAGTGCAGTTTTGGGAAATATGATTCGTGAAGTTATTCCCATTAATTTATTAGGTATTGTTTGCTTTATTAATATTGGGACTGTTTGGATTAGGAAGTATTTAGAAAATAAATATTTCTAGAAAATTTGCAGGTATAGACAGGGAATATGATATGTTCATATTTCCTGTCTTTCATATCATCAGTTAATATATGTTGCTATAAAAATAATATTGAGATAAAAGAATTAAGAGACGATAGTTGGAAAATTGAGAAATAGATAAATAAATTGCAGATTACAATTTAAAATTGACGAAACAATAAAAATGAGATATACTTTTATAAGTTATACTAAGGCAATTTTCGCCTTTTGAAATGGAGGATTAATCGATGGCTGTTAGCTATAGAAAACTTTGGAAACTTCTTATAGATAAAGATATGAAGAAAAAAGATCTTCGTTTGTCTTCTGGAATTAGTACAAATGCATTAGCTAAGTTAGGAAAAAATGAAAGAGTAACAACAGATGTAATTGATAAAATATGCTGTGCACTTAATTGTGATGTTGGAGATGTGATGGAAATCGTTGAGGGTGAAGAAAATACGAATGGAGGACATCATGATGAACATTGAATTTCTCCAAAAGTATGTGATGACTGGAATGTGGGAAACGGAAGATCTTAGATCATATAAGACAGATCTTTTACTTAGGGCACAGCAAGAACAAAAGAAATTTAAACCGTTAACAAAAGAAATGTATTCGGGTAACAAGATACAGATTATAGATTTTTTTTGTGGGGCAGGAGGAACTTCACTTGGATTTGCTGCAGTTAATGCCATTATCCCCATATTTGATTTTTTGGGGGGCTGTGATATAAATAAGTTTTCGGCAGAAAGTTATGCACATAATTTTGATACACCTGTTATAAATAGAGATATTATTGAATTGGCAGAAGATAAGGAAGAATTAATCAAAGTACTTGATACCATAGGATATGATAAAATGAAACCAACAATTTTAATTGGTTGTGCACCATGTCAAGGATTTACGTCTCATAGAAAAAAGCATTGGAATGAAGAAGATGATCATAGAAACAATCTCGTGAATGTGTTTGCTGATATTGTGAGTTTTATTCAGCCCATAGCTTTTATAATGGAAAATGTACCAGAGTTCTTATCAAATAGATATTGGAAATATTTTTATGCAGCAAAAAATAGATATGAACAGGAAGGATACATTGTTAAAGAAAATATATACAATGCTGCATCTTTTGGGGTTCCACAAGAAAGATTCCGCTCTGTTGTAATAGGAATGAAAAAAGAATTTATATTACCAGAAGGATATTTGGAACCTAAAAATTATAAAACTGTTAGAGAGGCGATAGGAGCATTAAAACCTGTTGCTGCGGGAGTTGCAGATCCATCGGATCCTATGCATAAAAGTGCAGCACATAAAAAAAGTACCATTGCCGTTTTAAAACAGGTACCTCATGATGGAGGAAACAGACCAGCAGGTGTTGGTCCAGCGTGCCTTGATCGCACAAAGGGATTTTCGGATACCTATGGGAGATTGTATTGGGATCGACCATCAATTACTATAACACATTATGCTCGTAATCCTGCAAGTGGAAGATATACACATCCAGAACAGGATAGAGGACTTACTGCCAGGGAAGCGGCATTGCTTCAGAGTTTTCCGATTGGATTTGAATTTTTAGGGAAATCGGATGATGTGTATCGCCAGATAGGAGAAGCAGTTCCCCCTCTTTTTTCAGCCGGGATAGCGATAGACATGTTAATAGAAATATTGTCAGTAGAGCCAACAAAGCAACAATTGAAAGAAGGTCCGCAATCAATAGAGAAACCTGTCAGTAGTTCTTACTCAAGTGTTATTGCAGGAATAAAAACAAAACGAAAAGAGGAACTATATGGTTAAATATACATGTATAGATAGCTTTTGCGGAGCTGGTGGTTTGGGGCTTGGTTTACAGCAAGCGGGATTTGATATTCGTTTGAGCTTTGATATTGACAATCGGTGCATTCAAACAATAGAAGCAAATAAAAAATATTTTAGCCATCCAGCGTTTACTGCAGATATAAATGATATGTTGGATGGAAGAGCTTTGAATATTTGCAAAATGCAACGAGGAGAATTATTTCTTCTTGCAGGAGGGCCACCTTGCCAGGGATTTTCGGTGCAGAGACGAGGTGCAGATGAGGATCCGAGAAACCAGCTTGTTTTTAAGTATGCACAACTGGTAGATGAATTATATCCTCGATATTTTGTTATGGAAAATGTTTCAGGAATTGCGGGAAAAAGAGGGAAAACAATTCTAGAGGAACTTCTTGATAAACTAAAAAACATTGGATATACAGTTCATATTAAGCTTTTGGATGCCCAGAATTATGGAGTTGCACAAAGAAGAAAAAGATATATTATTATTGGTGAACGAAGTGATATGGGAGCAAATTACGAATATCCGAAAGAAATGGAAAAACATTACACTGTTAGAGATGTTATAGGAAGTTTGCCAGAGCCGCCTGAAGATGGAAGTGATTATCCGGGTATTTCGCTGCACAGGCGTGATAGGTTGTCTGAAATTAACCTTAAAAGGATTAGAGCTCTAAAACCGGGACAAGGACGAGAGTATCTTCCTAAGGAGCTTTTAGCTGATTGTCATAAAATAGATAGTTCTGTGATTGGATACAGAAATGTTTATGGAAGGATGGCGTGGGATGAGGTTTCGCCAACCATTACAGCAAGATTTGATAGCTTTACAAGAGGAAAGTTTGGCCATCCAGAACAGGACAGAAGTATTTCTCTTAGAGAAGGTGCAATGCTACAAACCTTTCCTAAAGACTTTCTTTTTACTGGAAGTAAAGTTGATATGGCAAGGCAAATAGGTAATGCAGTGCCGCCATTGCTTGCTAAACAGATTGGAACTAGTATTATTGATTGTTATAAAAGGAGTGGTAAAAGCTAATGTCATACAATGCTATTATGAAGGCGTATTTGAAAGCACTTCAGAATCAATATAAAAATGCTATAAATAGTGGCCAGTACACTGCAGAGTTATCTTATAGAATGCCACTGGATGCAATGGAAAAAGCACTAGCTAAAGAATTCAATCCAAATGAGGAGATAGATGTTATTCTTGAGCCTACAACACAGGGAAGAGTTGGCCGTCCTGATTGGCGAATCCATAATAAACAGACTATGGGAATATATGGATACATTGAGGGAAAAGGACTTTCAGAGGAAGAATTTGATACAAAACCTTATGCAGCGCAAATAGAAAAATATCTTACACTAGGGCATAAGCTTATTATTACTGATGGGTTGGAATTTGTATTTTGTATGAGTAAGGATAGTGAACCAGCTGTTATATCTGTTATAGAAAAAGAAAAAATGCATACGAAAGATTGGTCCGCTCAAACGCTTAATCCACGTTTTGAAGTTTATATGAGAGAATTCTTCAAAAACCCATCAGCACAGCAGATGAATGAAGCAAAATTGGTAGAACTTGTTGCTGTGAGAACAAGAATGTTGGCAGATGATATTTTAGAATTGGCAAATATTCCAGTTGAGGAAGCAATGAATGATAATGAAAGAGAAGTTATTATCTTGCTTCAACAAATGCGAAAATTGGTTTATAACCATAATGATTCGAAGTTGAGAACGGCAGATGTATTTGCTGATTTTACAGCACAAGTTATTATGTTCTGTCTTTTATATGCTCATAGAGTTTTGTGTTTACCAGAAGATACTCCAGCTGAAAAAGAAAGAAAAATTATAGCCTATATTAAGGAAGATTTATCAGAGGGTGAAGCATTAACACCATTTAGAAATCTTATGCTTTATTTAAGAGATCATTCAGACAAGAATTTTTTTATTAATCAACGGATAGATGAATGTATTAAGTTTTTGTCTTTTATAAAAATGACAGATCAGCAATTAGTTAATCCAGACTATCATCAATTGTTTGAGCTATTTTTGTCAAAATACGATGCAAAATCAAGATTCGATTTTGGTGCTTATTATACACCTAAAGCACTTGCAGATTTCGTGGTGAAATTGACAAATTATGTTGTGTCAAAGAATTTTCCGGGAAAAAGTATTTATGATGATGGAAATACTATTATAGATCCTTGTTGTGGAACAGGATCATTTATGGAAGAAGTGATTAACCATGACCCAGGAAATGGTGCATATACACTTTGCGGAATAGAAATTCTTCCAGCACCATATATGTTGGCGAATTATAGAATGGCTGTTTTGAAAAAGCAAGATGAAACGAAAAGAAACAGCGTGCATATTTTACTAGCAAATACATTGAGTAATAGTGTATTTAACGGAGATGCAAATAAAGATTCTATTGAAGGCAGAGAATTATTGGAAGCAAGTCGTATCTCTAATATGCCATTGAAATTAGTTATAGGAAATCCACCATGTTCGGATACGATAAGAGATAATACAGATAAAGACTTTTCTATTATAAATCATCTTATGGAGGATTTTAGACCACCAAAAGAATTGAGAAGAGGTAGACAAAATATTCAGAAACAGATTAATAATCCATTTATGCAATTTTTAAGATGGAGTTGTAAAAAACTGTTAGATTCACCGAATCATTCAGTACTTTCATTAGTGGTGCCATTATCTTTTTTGGAAGCAGAATCATATAAATATGCTAGAAAATATTTGTGTGAAAATTTTTCTGATGCATGGATTGTATCTGTAGACGCAGATGCAAGAACAGGAGCCAGAAGTGATAGTTTATTTCACACACTTCAAGGGCGTGCAGTTATTGTTTTGACGAGAAAATATAGAGATGATACATCAATAACAAAGCTTCATTATTGCGATTATTCACATTGTATGCGAATAAATAAAGAACAATTATTAAATGAGAGTATTGAGAAAATTGTATCGAGATTTGACACATATGATATTGCTAATGATACATTCGCATTTTCTCCAACAAAGCCATTTAATACAGAAATGTATAAAAAATTTTGGCCTGTTAGTGGAGAAAAAAAACAAGCAGCAATTTTTATTAATCATTGTTCTGGAATAAAGCTTGCACCAACCGCAATGTTTACGCATGTTAAGGCTCCTATGTTAAAAAGACGGAGTCGTGATATAGCTATAAATGGAGCAACAGAGGCAAGTGCATGGTTTGCAAAGCAGGATAAACCACCTAAAATTGAAAAAATAATAGCATTTGAAAATGCATTGAATGAGTGCGAGAACAGAAGTGTGATGGACCAGACTCTTGCTGATAATATAAAGCCATATTCATTCCGGCCATTTTTTACATCTAATGTGTTGTTATGGAAAGAATTATTGGTTAAATATAGCCATATCGGAGGTGGAGGAACACGTCTTAGACCGGAAATAATAAGTGCATATAGTCATAAAGATACAATTGGATTTGCTATGGCACATGCTCCAAAAGATTTGAATCCTACATTGTCACAGTTTGTTTCATTTTGTTGGTATTATCCAGATAATGATATGTGTACGCGTGGCAACTCTCACATTTATGTGAATCAATATCCAGATAAAAAAAGTGGAAAAATGTTATCCAATATATCTGCTGATATTCTTCATAGGGTTATGATGATGCTTGGAAAGAATGAGCGTGAAAGTGCTAGAGATCTGGTGTTTTATATTTACGCAGTATTATGTTCGCAAGTTTATCTCGATGAATTTGAAGGGGCACTTTTCACTGTAAATCAGTCAGATAAGCGAGCAAGAGTCCCTGTTGTAGCTGATAAGGATATTTTTCTTAAAATTGCTCGAATTGGAGAAAAAATTGCCGAACTAGAAAAAGTAGACTATATTCCGGAGAATATTTTGAACTATGATTATGACCAAATTATGGAAGAAGTACCGGTGGGATTTGAATTAAAGAATGTTGCACATCCATTTGATGCCGAAAATGAACAATTATTGCTCACGGATGGGGAAGAAACAATAAGAATTAAATGTCCCTTATCATTACAGAGGTTAAATATATCAGGATATGATGTGATAAAGTCAGTATGGTTAAAATTTAATTCTTATGATTTTACTCATTGTGAATTTAATCGGGATGATATGAAGAAACTTTTAAATTTCCTTAATACAATTGCAACTCATGAGAAAATGGTCAAAAAATTGGATGAGGAGATTGCTCCGGTTCTAGCTGGAGAAGTGAAGTTGATTGAATATCAAAATTGATCTGTAATATTGGAAAGTCACAATGGAAATATGTTCTTTTGTGATTTTCCACATATTATGAGGGGAAGTTATTAAAAAAATATGAGGCGGGATATTTCTGATAAAAAAAGTATTTTAAGATAAAGATAGTACACAGATTACTTCGGCGTGTATCAGTGGAAAGGATGTAAATATGTATATATCGAAAATAAAAATTAAAAACTACAGATTGCTTATAGATGCTGAATTAGAAGTTGATGCTAAGACTACGTTAATTGTTGGTCGAAATAATACAGCTAAGACATCATGTTTGGCATGTGTAGAAAATGTATTGAATGGACGTCCGTTTTCCTTTGATGACTATCCGTTGGTTAAAAGAAAAACATTGTATGAAATAATAGCTTCATTTATGTCGAAAGAAATTTCTTTTGAATCGTTATGCGAGCAATTAGAACCAATATCTATAGAGTTCTTTGTAGATTATTCTTTAGAAGATTCGGAGGATAATTTAGGGGCACTGTCGCCTTTTATTATAGATGTGGATGTAGATACTACCACTGCATTAATTCGTGCGGAATTTCGTTTAAAGCCAGATGAAAAGGCGTTATGGAAAACTTTGGAAGAAAGCTATTACCAAAATGGTGTTTTTGTGCCATCAGATGAGGCTCGGGATGTTATCAGTACTAATTTTTCAAAACTTTTTGAATTAGTAATTTATGCAGTGAATCCTAAAAATTCAAAGGAAACACAGATAAAGAAACATAAAGAATTGGAAGAACTTTTCCCATTTCATATTATTCCGGCAGAACGTCTCCTTGGAGAGGACGGAACACAGAATAGTTCTCTTTCTTCGCTTATTTCAGAATTTTTCGAAATGAATGAAGAAGAATTGGACCCAAATGTTGCAGAAAAAGTCAAGGAGTTGCGTGCTATTGTTGAGAAAGCAAATAAAAATGTTCAGAAACAAAGTGATAGTATTTTAAGTTCACTTGTAAATGATTCGGTTGGGTTTGGGTATCCAAATGGAGAAGAACTTCAACTAGGAGTTACTACTCAATTAAGTATTGATGATCAGATAAAAAATCAAACCCAGCTTTCATACACCGCAGGTACAAGTAATGAATGTCTTCCTAGTACATATAATGGATTGGGATATAAAAATCTAATTAAAATGGAGTTTCTTCTTGCGGCATTTGCGAAGAAGGTAGAAAAGTGCGGAAATGCTTGTATACCATTACTTTTTATTGAGGAACCGGAATCTCATATGCATCCACAGATGCAACATGCTTTTGCGGAATATTTAGAAGCGTTCCTTGGAAAAATTACTTCTGTAGGAATTCAGACTCTTTTAACTTCACATTCTGCTCATGTTGCTAATACTATGGCTTTCTCAAAAATTCGATATGCACAAAAAACAAAAGAAGGAGTTATTTATAGAAATTTAAATTCATTTGCGCAGGAGAATCCAGATAATAGTGATTTTATTAGGAAATATCTTACATTAACCAAATGTGATTTATTTTTTGCGGATAAAGCAATTTTGGTTGAAGGAGCATCAGAACGGTTATTAATACCTGATATGATAGATAAGTGCGATAAGTCAGGAGATTTTAGTTCACAGAAATATAAATTACCAGCTCAATATTATACTTTAATTGAAATTGGTGGTGCGTATGCTTATAAGTTTATTCCATTTATTGAGTTTTTAGGTATTCCGTGTCTTATACTTACGGATGTAGATTCTGTATTGGGGCAAAAAGGTAAAAATGGACAAATATATTATAAATCTGTTCCGGTTTCGTGTGGTGAAACGACATCTAATGAAACTTTAAAATGGTGGTTTCGAAAGAATAAAGGGTTGCAGCATGATGATAAAACCAAAATTAATTTGGCAGATATAATATCAATGTCTTCTGACGATAAAACCAGAGGAAAATGTCATATTGAATTCCAAACAAAAGAGAATGAATTATGTGGACATTCTTTAGAAGAAGCTATTCGGAATGTCAATCGTTCACATTATGGATTAAGTGATAGCCCGACTGAAGGTGATCTGGAGTTCTCTGGAAAATGTAAAACAGATTTTGCACTTAAACTCATTTATGAGTGTACTGATTATAACATTCCGGAATATATTAAATCTGGATTAATATGGCTTAATAACCAAAAGGTACTTGAATAAAAAGGATGATGGATTATGTGTGAAAATTATCATGGTGCAAATTATGAATTAGCAAAAGCTGAAGCTGATAAAGTAGACGAGCAAATTATTGAAGCATTACGGGATGGGCATAGTTTTCGCGTTGAAGCAGGTGCTGGTTCAGGAAAGACTTATTCGCTTAATAGAGTCATTGAATGGATACAAGAAAATATGTGGTCTAAATATAGCCGAAAAAAGCAAAATGTAGCTTGTATTACATATACGAACGCTGCTGTAGAGGTAATCACAGAAAGATTATCAAAAGATTCATTTATTATTCCATCTACAATTCATTCGTTTGCTTGGAATGCAATCAAACAATATCAAAGTTATCTTGTGGATGTTGTAACAACAGAACCTGATTTTTTAGCAGATGAAGGTGATTTTTTTAAGATTAATGAAGTTACATATACTTTAGGGCACCGGTATAAGGAAAATGGAGTTCAGTACCTTTATCATGATGATGTTCTTAAGCTGTTTTGCAAACTCTTGGATAATGCAAAATTTCGACGTGTATTTTCTGATAAATATCCTTTGATTTTGATTGATGAATATCAAGACTCCTATAAACCAATCATCGAACGCTTTGTTAAATATTTTATTGCAGAAAAGAAATCTCCACAATTTGCTTTTTTTGGAGATGCGTGGCAAACAATTTATCAGTCAAATAAAGCTTGTGGGATTATAGAACATAAAAATTTGGAAGTGATAAAAAAAGGTGCAAATTTTAGATCTTCGCCAAGAATTGTTCAACTTCTGAATGATATACGGCCAGATTTGCCACAAACATCTGCGATAGATAACTTTCAAGGGGAAGTAGTTGTAATCACATGTGAGGATTATGATGGAGAACGTCGTACTGATCGTAATTTTCAAGGCGAATTGCCTCCAGAAGAGTTAAAAATACGTTTAAATAAAATCTCCGAAGAAATAAAACAAAATACAGCGGATACTGATACATTAAAAATTTTAATGATTACACATAAAGTATTGGCTGCACAACAGGGATATGAACGACTTTTAAGTATCATTAACGATGGTTTACGTGACAAGGAAGATCCCTTTCTTTTGTTTTTTATGGATACCGTTGAACCAATCTACCATGCATTAGAAACGTTAAATATGCAGTTGCTTTTTGATACTCTAGGAATTAAGAGATATCCTATTACTAAAAAATCGGAGAAAGAGAAGTGGAAAATTTTTCAAGAGAAATTACGAGAAGCAAGAGAGAAAAGAGCAATTGATGTTATTGAGGTTATAAATGAAACAAAATTAATTCCTTTTCCACCTAAATTGGATGGATGGTATCATTTGTATCATAATGCACCGGGAACAATATATTCATCGAATACGTCAATTCAAGCATTTTTGGAGTTGGATTATACGCAATTCATTTCAGCAATAGAATTTTTATATCCTGAAGCGTTATTTTCCACAGAACATGGAGTCAAAGGAGAAGAATATGACAATGTTATTTTTGTCATTAGTAGGGGCTGGAATATGTACCAGTTTGAAACATATGCACCTATGATAACTGGAAAGGCTTCCATTCCGAGTGGAAAGCAGATTTCTTTTGAACGAAATCGTAATTTGTTTTATGTTTGTTGTTCAAGGCCAAGAAAACGGTTATTTTTCTTTGTGACGATTCCTATAGATCAGACTTTTAAAGAATTTTTAATGGAACTTGTTGGAACAGAAAATTATTATACCTATAGCCAATATATTAAAATGGATGAAGAGTAAACATTGTGCAATATTAAAAGGGCGAAGAAATTAAATGAATAAGGCTCATAGTCACTACATAAAGTAGAGGATTATGAGCCGATTTGGGTTAATACGAACATATTCGCCATTGTCTCTTGGGTTCAACTTTTCCGCACCCGTCACAGGTCTGTGGCCAGTTGATTTTCCATTCAAAATATTCATCTCTGGTAATCACACCAGAGCTTAATTCTTCTTTTCTGAGAATCCATTCTTTCATAAAATCATTGAGAACCCCATAATTAAACCACATACCAACAGGTGGATGAGCAGGCCAGTTATCAGAATCGTGATAACGGACAGAGGTATCTTCGCTGGAATTGCATTTCTCTCCGGGATAAGTTTCTAACTGAAAGAGATTGATAGCTGCCGGATTAAATTCGTCAATCCAGAACAGGATTTCCATAAGTTCAGAAGCATCCATAGTAGTAGGCTCATGCAGTGCCAGTGGATTCACATCCAGAATCTTAGCCATTTCAGTTACCAGATCCTTACGGGGAACCCGGTAATTTGTTTCGTATTGGGCAAGACGGTTTGCTCCTTTATCACCCCAACCGAGAGCAGCACCAAGTTCTGCCTGTGTCATATTCCGGAATGTCCGGATTTTTTTTATTTTATCACCGATTGTCATATCAGATTTCCCACTTTCTTTTTGATAAATCCATTTTACTACCAAAAACAGTGAATGTAAATAGAAAGATTCGCATGAAAGCGAACAAAACACTTGACATTCGCATGAATGCGAATTAAAATGGCAGTACGATAAAGATTCGCATGAAAGCGAATGTACAGATGAGGATAAATACTTTTTGCAAATTATTGCAAAATGAGGTTGGTAAAATCCTTCTGTCAGGCTTTATTAGTGAGAGGATTTTTTTGAAGTGAACAACATTTTGGTGTTTCCAGGCTGTAATAAGTGAAAGGATATTCAAAAAATCTCTTTTGTACCTTGAAAATTACATGAGCTGTATAATCTGATTCCACAGATGCCATAACTCCGTAAATGATTTTATGGGCGAGCGTCGAAGATACTCCGGAAACGACTGGCAGGCTTGCGAAGAAGCTGGCAGTATTCAGAAATACTCTGATAGAGGTTGACTGTGACGTTGACAACAGGTTATACGAATGGAAGCCAACACGCCGAACAGAATATGCAATGTCACAGCAATAGATAAACTTTGAGAACAAAATGCGAAAGGTAAGGTGATGTGATTGAGAAAATTGTAGTTATAGGACAACTGATACAAAGAATATGTTGGAAAAGAGGTGAGCATCATGGTGAATCAGTCAGTGATAGATTCCAGTGTTGATCTGGAGCAGTTAAAGGACATTGAAGATTTAATTCCTGATATGGATAAAGCTATTTCTGAGAAAGTGGAAACTTTTTTGGATAAATCTGGCGATCAGCCGTATGCTCACATGAATGAAGGGTATGTGGTGGTTGTGGAGATGACAGGAGAAATGGATGCTACAGATGCTATTAGTGATTATCTAAGAAAAAGAACGGAGTTGATGTATTAGATGCAAGTCTTGAAAAAATATCTTGCGAAGCTACGGATGTTATGTTAATGTGAGGTCAGGGAAAATGAACGTGATACATGGTTTCTGACTTCAAATACAATGGAATAAGTAAGTTGGGAGCGATGTAAAATGGAACAGATGCAAATGAATATGCCAGATATATACGATGCTGCATTGTATCTTCGGTTATCGAAAGATGATATGGAAGAGGGCGGTGCGAAGTCAGAGAGCAACAGCATTGCAAATCAGAGAGAGTTACTTCGGAGCTTTGTAAAAAGCCAGCCGGATATTCAGATCTTTGATATATATGTGGATGACGGATACTCAGGAGGAAATTTTGACCGACCTGAGTTTAAACGAATGACAACTGATATAGAAGCTGGAAAAGTAAACTGCGTGATTGTAAAAGACTTATCCAGATTCGGAAGAGAGTATATAGAAGCCGGGCGATGGATCGAAAAGACCTACCCGGCTTTAAATGTGCGTTTCATTTCAGTTACAGACCAGTTTGACAGTAAAACAGCAGATTTTTCAGAAAAGTCATTTGTTGTTCCAATCAAAAATTTTGTAAATGAAAGCTATTGCCGGGACATTTCCGGTAAAGTGCGGAGCCACCAGAAAATCAAACGTGAAAAAGGTGAATTTATTGGAGCGTTTGCCCCGTATGGTTACTGTAAAGATCCGGAGAATAAGAATTGTCTGGTGATTGATTCTTATGCAGCGGATATTGTAAGAAAAATATTTTCGTGGAAAATTGATGGGTTCAGTCTTGGAGCAATCGCAGAAAAACTGAATGTACGTCAGGTGCAGTCACCAAAGGAATATAAAAGGGCAAATGGCGAGAATTATAATTCCGGATTTCACAGTTCAGACACACCAAAATGGTCGGCAGTGCAGATTAAAAGGATTCTGACCAACGAGGTTTACATTGGAAACATGGTACAGGGCAAGCAGGAACGAATCAGCTATAAAGTAAAGCAACGCCTGGATAAGCCAGAATCAGAGTGGGTGAAAGTAGAAAATACGCATCCGGCAATTATCAGGCAGAATGATTTTGATGTGGTTCAGAAGCTGCTCCAATATGATGGCAGGGCATCGAAAACATCAGACAGTGCAAACTTTTTTTCGGGATTTGTGTTTTGCGGAGATTGCAAGACAACGATGATACGCAGGGTAAATCAGTATAAGGGGAAGAAAAAAGCCTTTTATATCTGCCAGACAAAGAATAAAGGTGGAGATTGCACCAGACACAGCATTCCGGAAGATGTGCTGAAAAGAATTGTGTTGAAAGAGATTCAGGCATATACGGCACTTTTTGTAGACTATCAGATGATTATGGAAGAACTTTGTGAGATGCAAGTCAGCTACGATCAGGTAATCGGTTATGATACGCAGATTAGTAAGTTGCAGGAAGAATATAACCGCTATTACAGTCTGAAAGCGTCTTTAGGTGATGACTTGAAAGAGGGACTGATCAGCAAAGAAGAGTTCGATGATTTTCGGGAAAGTTACGGAAGAAAATGTGAAGAACTGGAGCAGATGATTGAAAACCAGAAAAAGCTGGTAAAGCAAATGTTTGAGGGTGGAGTGTCTGCAACTGTTCAGTTGGAGGATTGGAAGAAATCACTGGAAATCAAAGAACTGGATCGCACATTGCTGGCACTGACCGTAGATAAAATCTATATTTATGAAAATAAGCAAATTAAAATTCACATCCGTTATCAGGATATGATTGAGAAAATGAAAGTCATAAGACGGTTTTATGCGGAACACCGGACAGAGTGCAGGAAAGAGGTGGGATAAATGGCAAGGACAGCAAAAAGATATAAGAAAAACACAGAGAAGAAAGTTCTTGGGATTCCGGTATGTATGGCTGCAATTTATGCCAGATTATCCGTAGACAGTGATGAAAAAAAGTCAGAATCTATTGAAACACAGGTTACACTGATAAAAGAGTTCATTCAGAAGCACAATGAAAATCTAGACAGAGAGTATGAAATTGCTGTATATGACATTTATTCTGATCTGGGAAAAAGCGGAACAAATTTTGACAGACCGGGATTTGAACGGATGATGAATGATGTCAGGGCAGGTAAAATAAACTGTATTCTGGTAAAGGATTTCTCACGATTGGGAAGAAATTACATTGAAACTGGTAACTATCTGGAAAAGATTCTACCTTTTATGAAAGTGCGTTTTATTTCTGTATGTGACAACTATGATTCATTTGCACCGGGTGCTAAGAATCAGGAATTATCTATGAATATAAAGAATCTGGTGAATGATGCTTATGCGAAAGATATTTCTGCAAAAGAACGGGCAGCGAAACGTATTGCACAGAAAAATGGTGAGTATGTGGGATCTACAGCTCCATATGGATATTGTGTGGAAAAGATAAATGGAATTTATAAGTTGATGGTGGAACCGGAAGCTGCAAAGATTGTCCGCAGGATTTTTGAAGAATATGCTTCGGGAGATGGTATACAGAGCATTATTGACAGGCTGTTTGAGGATAGGGTACATCGGATTTCAGATTATAACCAATATCACCATGTGTACTGTCAGGACGGAGAGAACCTTCATCAGTGGGGAAATTCTTCGATACGTGCAGTGCTGAACCGGAATAATTATTATGGCGATCTGGTTCAGAGAAAATATGAATCCAGATTTCAAAGAGGTGAAAAATGGTGTGACATATTGGACGAGAGCCAGTGGATTATTACGCCAAATGCCCATGAGCCGATTATCAGCCGAGAACTGTTTGAAAAAGCACAGGTCAGGCTAAAAGCAGCACAACAGAAAGCAACAAAAACTACTGTAGGGTGGGAAGATGATGAAAGAGCCTTTTACAATGTATTCTATTGTGGTGATTGTAAGCGGAAAATGTGTACACGTAGATACAGAGGCAATGTGTATTACTTTTGCAATGCTGCCTGGTATCGGGATGAAAGAAAATGTAGTCACAAATCTATTTCCGAAGAGAAGCTGCAGAAAATTGTCCGTTCGGAGCTGACCAGACAGTTTCAGTTATCTGGATTGCGGAAAAAGGATATGTCTGCTATAAGCAGTGCGGTATTTCTTTCCAAAATCAATGAGATTCAAACTGAGATCAGAAAACTGAATATAGATATGGAAAGACATTCAGAAAAACTGGCACAGGCATTTATGAAATATAAAGAGGGTGAACTTTCCAAAGAAGCCTATATAGAAATGAAAGATGACCGTAATAACTGGAAAGCATTCTGTGAAGAGAGAAAGAATGCTCTGGAGCATACCATGCGAAAGCTGGAAAAACAGCAGAAAGAAGAAGCCAGATTTTTACGAAGTCTGCTGGAACTGGATGGGACAACCAGAATCAATGCGGAACTTGCGGAGGGCTTGATTGAAAGTATGTATCTGTATGGTGATGGCAGACTGGAAATCAACTTCGGGTTTAAGGGGGCGGTAGAACATGAGTGATCAGAAACTGATTATTGGATATTACCGTCTTTCCATGGAAGATGATTCAGAGGGAGAAAGTAACAGCATTATCAATCAGAGAAAACTGGTAAAAGATTATATTTCCAATATCCCGGAACTGGCTTCTATGCCATTTCAGGAGTTCTACGACGACGGATATTCTGGTTCCAGTATGGAGCGTCCGGCAATTAAGCAGGTTTTGGAACTTGCCAGAGAGAACAAAGTGCAGTGTATTGTGGTAAAAGATTTTTCACGTTTTTCCAGAAACTATATTGAGATGGGAACTTATCTGGAACAGATTTTTCCATTCCTGGGAGTACGATTTATTTCTATCTCAGACCGATATGATTCTAAAGATTATAAAGGAAAGAGTTCCGACATCGAAGTACAGTTTAAAGGACTGATCGCAGATTTTTATGTGAAAGACCAGTCTGTAAAGGTAAAATCGGCAGTCAGTACCAGACGAGGAAAAGGTGAGTATTGCTGTGGATCTGCACCTTATGGGTATCGAATCAATCCAGAAAATAAGAAAGAACTGGTGATTGTAGAGGACGAAGCGGAAGTGATTCGCAGAGTATTTGAACTGACCAATCAGCGATATTCCAAGATGGAGATTTGTCGGTTGTTTAATGAAGAGGGGGTACTGACTCCCTTGCAGTCTATGAGCAGACGACAGAAATCAGACAGCAAGAAAGCTGCCTCAAGAGGATTGCAGTGGACGAGTGATATGATACGGAAGATTGTGGATGATAAGACTTATATAGGCTGTATGGTCTATGGAAAGACAAAGATTCCAGATCCCGGAACAGGGAAAGAAGTACCAGTGCCGAGAAATCAGTGGAAAGTGATGGAAAATCACCATGAGCCGATCGTATCAAAAGAAGTTTTTGAAAAAGCACAGTCCCTGCAGATTAGATACACAAAGAAAAGTAAACTTGACAGGGAAACAACACTGTTAGGTGGCTATGTGAAGTGTGGAAATTGTCGCAGAAGTCTGACTTCAAGCAGTCCGGTTCATGGTCATATCCTTTATAGCTGCGCTTACAGTAAAGGAAAAGAAGATACAGGTTGTTTTGCCGGGAAAGCGGATAACAAAATGCTGGAGCATATCGTGCTGGCAGAAATAAAGGCTTACTTACGTCAGAATATCAGCCAAGAACAGATGCAGCAATCCATGAGAAAACAGCATGAGGACAGTATAGAAGCCTATAAGACGGAAAGTGCAGATTGCGAAAAACGTCAGGAGCAGATAAAGATTCAGAACCGTCAGAACTATGAGAAGTATCACGAGGAACAGATGAACCAGAAACAGTTCATGGAAGCCAAGAAGCAGTTGGAAGAAGAAAAAGAACGACTGCAGAAACGAGTACAGGAGTTGACTGATCTGATAAATGACGAAAAAGAAATCCTGATGAAAAAAAATGTTCCGGTGGAGCAGATGCTGATATATTTAGGCTGTGAGAATCTGACACGAGAGATGCTGGAAGAATATGTGCAGGGAATATATGTGTATGATGACGGGAGAGTGGAGGTAGAATGGAGGGCACTTAAATTAGCACGATGACAATATTTAATGTGCTATGGTAGAATAAATATAGATTTAGATAATGTTTTTATGTTGAAAGAAAGGTGAGAACATGAATATGAATTATATTAGAGAAATTGCAGAAGCTTTGTCTGAGAATCATGCTGCATTGATGGTAGGGGCTGGATTTTCAAAAAATGCTGAAAAGGTTTCTATTACAGATAAAAAATTCTTAAATTGGAATGAGCTTTCTGATTTGTTTTATGAAACAGTTTATGGGAAAGAAGGGCCAGGGAAGCAATATAATAGTTCTCTGAGGCTTGCTCAGGAGGTAGAGATTACGGTAGGACGTCCCAAATTGGAAAAAATAATTAAAGATGCAGTACCGGATTTGGAATACGCTCCTTCTGAAGTGTATGTGAAGTTAATGGAAATGCCATGGAAGGATGTATTCACTACAAATTATGATACTTTATTAGAGCGTGCAGCAGATAAGGTAACAAACCGTCGATATAATGTTGTCATTTGCCAAGAAGATTTAGTCAATAGTAACAATGCTCCCAGAATTTTAAAATTACATGGTTCGTTTCCATCATACCGTCCATTTATAATTACCGAAGAAGATTATAGAACATATCCAGTGAAGTTTGCTGCAATGGTTAATACAGTTCAGCAAGCATTATTAGAGAATGTATTTTGCATGTTAGGTTTTTCTTGTGAGGATCCTAATTTCATAAAGTGGATTGGATGGATACATGATAATCTTGGAAAGAGTAGCTCGCAAAAGATATATATGGTATCAGTTACTCATATTGCTGAGGCAAAACGTAAATTACTTTTTGAACGTAATATTATTGTTATTGATTTACAAGAACTATGGCCAGACAAAAATATTGGTGATAGATTGAATTCTTTTTTAGAAGAATTAAAATTAAGAGTGGAAGAAAAGCGGAGAAAAGATAATTGGTTTGATTTAAGACAGTTGCATTTACAGTATGATACTGATTTTGTGAAAAAAACAGAAATAATGAAAAAATTAAATGAATCATATCCGGGTTGGATTTTTTTACCGTGGAAAATGAAAAATAAGGTAAGTTATGTATTAAATGAACTCGATAATATGAATGAATTTGAACATATTTCATTCACAGATCAAGTAAACTATATGTATGAATATGTAAAGTTTATGGATATCGCAGGAAGACCGATTCTTTCTCAGGTAGTGGATCAGTTTTTGAATGTATTGGAGAAAAAAGAAGGGGATGAACTAGTTGACAGTTTTGGAACAGAATTAGAATACAAAGAACAAGTAATATATTTGCATCTCTTACGTTCTTATAGAGAGTTGGCAGAATGGGAAAAGTATGAAGCATGTCATGAAAAAATAAAAGATGCATATTTAGACTATGATAATAAGCAATTTTTATATGCGTGCGATTGTCGGAAACAGCTATTTAGATTTCAAGCTGAAAAATTAGCGGGAATGCTGGATTCGTGGAATTTGGTAAACGGTGATATGTACTGGCCTTTGGTTAAAGCCAATATGTATGCACTTATTGGAGAAATATCAAAAGCGGATGCAATCCTATCGGATGTACTTACATTGGTGAGGAAACAGTTGGTCAAAGCAAGTGGAAACGAATATTTGTCTTCGATAGAAGAAAGTATTGTATCATTAATTAATTTTATCAGACAAGGAAATATTGTAGATGAGACAGAAGAATGTATACATGAAAGTGATGTATCTTGGTGGAATGAAAATGATAAGTATTGTTTATATTTAAATACAGAAGAAAAAGGTAATAAGAGTTTTGAAACAAAAGATAATTTCGATTTGTCCTCTACATATACAATGCATATGGGAAGGGATAATTCAAATGTGTTTTATGCACTGGAATATTTGAGGTTTCTAGAACAAACAGGTCATCCATTTCGGTTGCAGAATGTTACTAATACTAAAGGATTACACAGCACAGTAAAACTATTAGCACCATATTATCCACACTGGTGCCTTATGCAAATTTTAATAGCACAGGATAATAAACATATAGATTTAATGTTTGGACGAGTTAAGTTGTATGAGTTATCACAAGAAGAAGTTGATGATATTGCGAAAGAATATTTAAGAATATTTCAGATTGTGATGAAAAATGTTAAGCCAGAGAATTTCTTTTTTGCAAAGTCTATATATGAGCAGTCAGCAGTAGTTCTTCCAGATATTATAGCGAGATTATGTTATAAATGTTCAATTAATATATTGGATGAAATTTTCGATTCAATTCTTGATTTGTGCTTAAGTAATGTTCGAACAAATTTCAAGGGTATTCGAAAAATATTTAAAGGATTGTTTGAAGCATTTTCACTTCAAGATCAAGAAAATCGAATCGAGAAAATACTACAATTTCCGGTGGATGTAGATCGAATGAGTGATTATTGCGATCCAATAGTATTTATATCAAAACCGAGAGAAAAATATGTGCTTGATATTGAAATATATAACAGGATACTTTTCCAAATTAAACAAACAATAAAAGAAGCAGAAAATGAAAAAAGACAAGCTGCAGTGAATCGTTTGGTTATACTTGCACAAGTTATTATACTAAATGAGGAGGATTTGAGATATTTATGTAAGGTATTAGAAAAAGAAGAAACACTAGAAAATAAGTCTATATTATATGTGTTGGATAAACAAAAGTATGAGAAAAATAAAAAAGAAATATTTGAAGATACATTAAAAAGAATGAAATCAGATTCAAATACGCAAATGTTTTCGGCTGGAGGAAATAATTATAGAGACTTAATAGGAATTCTTAATGATATAGATATTAGTAAAATTAATTTGGAAGAAGCGTTGGAAGTGCTGACGAATTTAGTGAAAA
>SKEA01001074.1_pt1 | contig 21361 bp, 16 predicted proteins | sample 4826601 | NCBI WGS metagenome assembly SKEA01 (sample SAMN11008821, study PRJNA524170) | human gut metagenome | biome: Human fecal sample; material: Feces; isolation source: fecal sample from pouch patient p13, p53 | host: Homo sapiens | place: Israel: Tel-Aviv | collected 2016-07-06 | reverse complement strand
TGACTATATTGTCACCCATACTTTTATGTTATTGGCTACATATATTTTGATCTCTTAATTGGCTTTTGATTAATCTCATTTTGCAAACTGTTGCCAAGTACATTTTTTTGCTTTTTTATTTAACTCACCTCTGCCAAACCAACAATAATGAATTTTTTTAGGAATCATTTTCAGTTCCTCCATACTCAATACAAAGTATACTAAACTTGAGAATACTCATATTAATTCTCATCCATTTTTTCATTAACTACACTTTTAGTAAATGCTTAATTATTTTTTTTAATCCCGACCGTTTATACCAATTATCTACTACATCTTTTATCGCCTCGACATCTTTATTTAGAATCCATGGTATCCACGTATGCTCTTTCTTTTTCCTGTTTAACGAAATTGCTGCCATTTCAATTTCTGGAATTGAAATAACCTTGGAAATTTCTTGGTACATTTCAGATTTGCTAAATTTCCCCTGATATCTACACATCTGTAAATATGAACCTGCAATATTAAGTAATTCAATCTCCATAAGCGTTTTTACGCTGGAATCCATTTCATACTGCAATCTAAGTTGATCCTTGTAATGATATAGCGCTAAAAAATCATCTAACATATATGGCATAAACTTGGAAGTCCAACCGCCTATATTATAATAATATACCGTATTAGGTATAACAACCAATCTATCTATATTAGGCATGACCCTCAACGTTACACTCAAATCATCCCCCATAAAATGGACAATCGGATCAAAATTCACTGCGTCCATCAGCAAATCCTTCCGATATAACTTTGCAACTAAATTGATCGGATAATTACTTATGCCGAAGCAACTAACATATAGTTCTTGCATTATTTTTGTGTGATTATAAACTTGTACCTCATTACTCCTAAAGCAAGGCGGTGTAAATTTTATAAAACTGTTTGGTATTGGAAATCCTTTATATGATTGTCTCATTTTCCCGCAAACGCAATCCGCCTGATATTTTTTTGCCATTGTCATTAGTATATTAAGTGCTTCTTTTGGAAGGCAATCGTCTGCATCACATAGCATAAGATATTCTGCTACTTGAGCTTTTTTCGAAAAAATTCCTGTCTTTCTGGCTTCCTCACTTCCCCTATTTTCTTGATGAATGACACAAATTCTTTGATCCTTTTTTTGAAAAATATCACAAATTTTCCCACTATTATCAGTTGAACCGTCATTTACTAATATAAGATTGAAATTTGGGAATGACTGACTTAGTATGGATTGAATACATTTTCTCAATTTATTTCCAGCATTATACACCGGAACAATTATTGCAATTTGTATTTTTCTATGTTCATCATTCAAAATTATTTTCCCCTATTTTGGCAATAACCAGCTTTTTTTTGACTATCATCGTCAATATCCATCCCATCGGTGTACACAAAACTGTAAGCAATTTTCGCGGTGATTCTCGAATATAATTTTTATTTTTCGCAATCTGACTGCTTGAACAATAATGGATACAGTCTTTAATCAGTCTTTTTTTGCTTGTAGGATACTGCATTGCCACTTTTCTCAAAAAGGCAAAACCACAAGGATTTTGCAAATATTGCTTCCACATGGTATTTGAAGAACCATCTGCCTGATATTCTACTTCACATACGATATCATTCAAAATAAAAAGTTTATATTTTTGGTCAATCAAGGTATACTTATAAACTAATCCCACATACTTTTCTCCGAGAAAAACCGGATAAGGAGGGACACTATTAATCACATCCGTACGGTAAATCAGTTTTTTATCCCCAGAACCACCTGTAGCATAATAACCTCCTAAAGTAGTATCTCTCATCCCATCCAGAAAACCTTTTCCAATGAGCTTTCCAGAAAAGTCAGCATCTAAAGCAATCAATCCAGCATATCCTTTTGTTCTAACGTTCTCCCACACCTGCTTAATTTTTCTAACAGCGCCGGGAGCCATTCTATCATCAGAATCAATACAAACGTTTAATTCTGTATGTATGTTATTATAAGCGGTATTATGAGCAGTATGCATTCCACCATTTTCTTTATAAATATATTGAATTTCAAATCCATTTTCTGCTTTTTGCCAACTTTTGACCATATCTGCCGTTTTATCAGTTGACCCATCATCTACTATCAGCCAAATAAAATCCTTGCAATCTTGTGCACATAAACTCTCATATGTCCGAGGTAAAGTATGCGCTCTATTATATGCAGGTGTAAAAACTGTTAAAAACTCCATTACTCATTAGCCCTGCTTTCAACATATTTTCTGAGATAAAAACCCTCCAACTTTTTCGTTGCTTTGAGGATATCATACCCCGCATTCCTAATTTCTCCTATTCTCTCTGTTCTAGGTATTTCTTTTAGTTTCATGATTGTATTTGCCCACTGAACAGGTGAATCATTTAAAGAAACTTTATGCACTAATCCTTTTGTCACTATACAATCATCTGGAATAACATCCGAAATAATACATGGCAATCCAGATGCCTGTGCTTCAATTGCCGAAATTCCCAATCCCTCATATAAAGACGGAAAGAGGAATACATCCATCGCTTGCAATATTTCATTTACATCTGTGCGAACGCCTGTGAATATAACTTTATCTTGAATCCCTAATGAATTTACTTTGTCTTGAATTAGTTTTCTTCCTTCCCCTGCCCCAACAAGAATTAGTTTTGTATGGGCATTCAATTTGACGCATTCACTAAACACATCAATCAAAAAAGTATGATTTTTTTGTGGATTAAATCTTCCAACGTGCCCAATCACATAATCGTTATTTATTCCCAATTCGTTACGTACTTTCCAAGCAATCTCGGAATTATATAAATATTTTTCTGCATCAATAGCATTACAAACAATTTCAAATGGCTTACCACCAAACATCCACTCTCCTGCCAGATGACTACAAGCAAATAAATCAGTTGCATAATCCGGTATTTTCTTCATATAGCAACGTTTCACAAGATATTTCAAATTTCGATCTTGATTACTATTATGACTATGTGCAATTCGAACTGGAATTCCACAGTCTCTCGCACATTCTAATGCAACAGAACTTAAACAATCTTGATGAACATGCACAATTTTATATTCTGGATGCGTTTTGAAAAAATTCTTTAATTCATTTCTATATGATTTACTCCAGGGAACCAAACGGGAAACATGATATATTCTTCCTCCTAATTCCAGAATCTCTTTATCGTAATCTGCTTCAAACTCCCGATGAACCAAAAAATCAAATTGAACTTTACTTCGATCAATATGGCGATAGTAATTCATCAGCATTGTTTCCAATCCACCACGTCCCATATATGTTACTATTTGCAGTACCCTAATCATAAAACATTCCTTCCTTACAAAATTCCCCATGCCATATGCATTTGATAATAAAAGAATACAAGATAGCTTAAGATCAATATACTCTTAACAATTCTGGCAGACTCCTTCATAAACATATGATCAATAATCCAGACTCCGGCAATATATCCCGGGAATGTTGTATATATCGGAAGTCGTCCTATATAAATTCCTGAAGTAACCGCACTGAGAGCATAAATAACGGTTGTACAAAGAGCACAGTTAACACATAAATTAATTATCGGAGAATTTTCTGCATCAATATATTTTTTTCCAACAAATGCAAGCATTGCAGGAATTGAATAGAATAGTACCCTCAATATACTAGTCCCATCATCAGCAACCCAAATTTCATTTGTCACCATGTCACTATACTGAGTTTCAGACAATGCCGTTTCCAGAAAGGATGTAAAATTCCCGACAAATGCAATAGCAAACGCAACCGTCACGATCATTAATAATGTTCTTTTATTCCAGGCCTTTCCCTGAATTACAAATATAATCGGGAGCATCAGCAAAGCCGAACCATGAATTGTTGATGCTAAAAGAATAAACAAAATCGCCCATACGTATCTTTTCTTCAATACTAAACTATAGCTTAATAAAACAATCCCCACTGCTATGAATTGTCTCATTCCATTAAACATCCAGGATAAATAATCCGTGGAAGCAACAAACATAAACATACACATCAGAAAATTTGCAGAATATGTTCTGAAAAAATAAACGACACACAAGATTTGAAAAACAGCAATGATCAAAAAAAACATTTTATCGTTGTTTCCAACAATCTGCTTTAAGAGTGCTGTCAAAATTGAAAATCCTTTATCCTTTGTATGATCTGACAAATAAGAAGATAGCTCGTTGAGAGATTTCGGAATATCATGAAAGGTCTGACGATATACTTCTGTATCACCAAAATTCGAACGGTTCATACTCCAGATTGCATAGGGAGAAGCAAGTATAAGCGCAGCCAGCCAATTCCATCTATATTCTACTTTCCCCAATACTTTTATCTGCTTTTGAGGAAATACCCAGGTTAAGATGCCTCCGGCTACTGCAATCCATATCAGCAACCACCAATAATTAGTCAAAGTCATGTCTGTAATCCTTTCTTTCTAAAAAAGGGAGCTCCCTTCTCACTCTCAGGTGCCCCCTTTTTTTCTTTCTCACACCCTCATCAGGTCATCTATTATCTTTCATCGCAGTTCTCTTACTGTCTCTTCCACAACTTTCCCTTTTTCAAATTCCTTCTCCATCTTCTCCCTTCCGGCCTTTCCAATCTTTTCTCTGGTCTTTGGGGACAGTTGGAGGAATCTTTTCATTGCTTTGTAGAGACTTTCGGTGCTTTTTACCCGGCAGAGCATTCCGCTCTTTCCATTGTCAACTGCTTCGCGGCAGCCCGGGATGTTGGAGGTGATGATCGCTCTGCCTGTAGCAGCAGCTTCCAGCAGTACATTGCTCATTCCCTCGTGGTAGCTTGGGAGTACTACACAATCCGCTTTCTCATAATATGGTTTGGGATTCTCCTGGAATCCGTGAAATTTCACGATTCCTTCACTCTCCAGGTGTTCCACCTGTTCTTTATACTCATCTTCAAAGAATCCAACCAGATCCAGAACGAAATCATAGCCTTCCTTCCGCAGTTTTTCCACTGCACCGAAGAGTTCATCCATTCCCTTTTCCTTCATGATTCTTCCCAGATAAAGGAAATGAATCTTTTCATTATCCGGATATGGACAGTAACTGTATTCTTCAAGGTTAATGCCTGCACCATGAAGAATGACTTCTTTCTCCTGATGTATGATCTTTCTTTTACAGAACTCTGCGGCATTTACCTGATTTTCGAAAAATACTTTCTCTGCTTTCTTCAATGCTTTTCTGTACATAATGGTTACTATATCTGACAGAACAGGTTTCTGAAAAGCAGTTCCCAGGCCCTGTACATTTGCATAAAACGGAATATGCATTTTGCCACAGAGATATCCTGCATAAATATTAGGTTTAATGGAATATGTGATCACCAGATCCGGTTTCTCTTTCTTAAGGATCTCTTTATATGTACAGATCAGTTTCAGATCAGTTACAGGATTGACGCTTCTGCGGTTGACCTCTGTCTCTATACATCTGGCTCCAAGCGCTTTCAGATCTTCTTCATGCCCTACAAACGGAGTACTGATCACTACGTCGTATTCATCTGATAATGCTTCTATCAGTTCCTTGCGGAAGCGATACAGCATGTAAGAATGATTGGTAATGATCAGGAGTTTTTTCTTCGGTTTGTCCATAGCTCCTGTACCGCCTTCTACCACTCCGTCACTTCTAAGCACAGAGAAAATCGTTCCGACAAAGCAGCGAATATCCATAAACAGTCCCATATGATCTGCGTAATAGCCATCCAGGCGGGCTTTCTCTGTAATCTCCAGTTCATCCCGTCCGTGAATCTGCGCCCATCCGGTGAGGCCGGGTTTAATATCATTTGCTCCGTATTTGTCTCTCTCTTCCAGCAGATCATACTGGTTCCACAGAGCCGGTCTTGGGCCGATTACTGCCATATCTCCCCGGAAAATATTCAAAAGCTGAGGCAGCTCGTCCAGGCTTGTTTTGCGAAGCCATTTTCCTGTTTTCGTAAGATACTGCTCAGGGTCCAGAAGGAGATGGGTAGGCATATCATGAGGCGTATCCGCTCTCATGCTTCGAAATTTGTGCAGCATGAAATGGCTCTTATTGATGCCCACTCTCTTCTGTTTAAAGAATACTGGGGCGCTGATTCCTTCTTCTGCCTTTATGGCGATGGCAATTCCTGCCATCACCGGAGAGAGAATCACAAGCCCGGCTCCGGCCATGACTTTGTCTGCAGTATTCTTAAATTTTATGTAAGAATCTCTCGATTTCTTCTTTTTCATTACATATCCTCTGTCTTTACTTTATAGGTTGGCACTATGCTCTCCATAATAAGACGCATGTCATCCGTCTCATTTGCAGCAGCATCCTCCATTACTCTAAGAGCATAATATAGCTTATTCTCATCTACGTCAATAGGATGGCCAATATGAATCAATTTATTAGGGGTATCTGTCATACCTTCCTCATCCATCAGAAGCTCTTCGTAGAGTTTCTCACCCGGGCGCAGACCTGTGAATTTGATTTCTATGTCTTTTCCGGGTTTATAGCCTGACAGCCGGATCATGTTTGTTGCCAGATCAAGGATCTTGACAGGTTCTCCCATATCCAGTACGAAGATCTCGCCGCCTTTTGCATAAGCTCCTGCCTGAAGTACCAGGGAAACTGCCTCTGAAATTGTCATGAAATAACGGATGATCTCCGGGTCTGTGACAGTGACAGGACCACCGGCTGCGATCTGTTTTTTGAATAAAGGAATTACACTGCCATTGCTGCCCAGGACATTTCCGAAGCGGACAGCTACATAGTCTGTCTGAGAATGTCTGTTGAAGCTCTGTATGATCATCTCACAGACTCTCTTGGAGGCTCCCATAATGTTAGTAGGATTCACAGCTTTATCTGTGGAAATCTGAACGAATTTCTTTACTTTCCATCTGTCAGCTGCCAGTACCAGATTGTAGGTTCCCAGCACATTGTTCTTAATAGCTTCATTCGGGCTGGATTCCATAAGAGGTACATGCTTATGTGCAGCGGCATGATAGATGATATCCGGTTTGTGTGCTGCGAAAATCTTCTCTATTCTGTTGTAATCTCTGACTGATCCGATCAGGACTATCAGATTCAGTTCCGGATATTTCATATTCAGTTCCTGCTGTATATCATACGCATTGTTCTCATAAATGTCAAAAATGATCAGCTTGCCCGGAGTATGGGAAGCAATCTGACGACACAGTTCACTTCCGATGGAGCCGCCTCCTCCTGTCACAAGGATTGTTTTGCCTGATACGTAATTCAGGATTTCTTCCATATTTACGGAGATCTCTTCTCTGCCCAGGAGGTCGTCAATATTTACAGGACGGAGTTTACTTACATTCACCTCACCATTTACCAGCTGATACATACCAGGAAGGATCTTCAGCTCACAGCCTGTCTCCTTGCATATGTCCAGTATTGGCCGCAGTTTCTTGCTTCCTGCAGACGGGATTGCGATAATGATCTGCTCAATTCCGTATTTCTCTACATTCTTCTGAATCGCATAACGATCACCAACTACCCGGATTCCCATGATAAACCGTCCTATTTTCCGGCTGTTATCATCGATCACGCAACAGACTTTCTGATCCAGATAACGGCTGTTCTGGATCTCCTGTATAAGAGTTCTGCCTGCTTCTCCTGCACCGATCAGCATAATTTTTTTCTTCTTACGGCTGATGGTAAATGTTTCTTTCTTGCGTATACGAAGACGGATTATTCTGTAGCAGAAGCGGCTTGCTCCCACCAGTGTTGCCAGATAAAAGGTGCGCACTACATAATAACTTCTGGGAAGATGCCGACCGGTTCCCACTACGATTGCCAGCTCACAGAGTGTAGATACCACTACTGCACCGATAATGTTGAAAGCCTCCTCCAGTCCTGCATATTCCCACAGACTACTATATATTCGAAATATCCCAAAGATGATCAGCGTGATCAGAACAAAAAATATCTCGTCCTTCCATAAGACCCCTGAGAATTCCTCAGGTATCTGCATGATATTAAATTCAAAGCGGGTAGCCAGTGCTGCAACTGATGCGATTACTGTCAGAATAATATCCAATATGATCAGACAGACCCGTCTCAATAAAAGATGATAATTGATCTTCTGTTTCTCAACCATTTTTTTCTCATACCTTTCTTTTCTCATAGTGCTTTTGCCATAAAAGCCATATAAAAAAATTTTAACCTTTTCTTCTTTACGTTCCTACATACTTAAGTACTATTTTTGCTTTTATTTTTTCGAAAAAAATATACCGGCCTTATGGGGCCGGTATTGTTGTATTCTGTCGCATTATTTCGTCTCTTCTTCCGGCTCCGGTCTTTCTCCATATCCGTAGTTTTTCTTTCCATAATGGCCATAGTGACCGTATCCGTATCCATAACCGTACCCATAACCATAACCGTATCCATAGCCATAACCTGTGATACCCATTTCTGTACCGTTAAGTACGTAGCCGATAAGGTCAACTCCTGTTGCCGCAATATTCTCAACACCGCCGAGAATACGGTCGATTCTTGCAGAATCCTGACGGACTACCATCACAGCTCCATCTACCATACGGGCAATAAAGGACGCATCGGACAGCATACCGCATGGAGGTGTATCCACGATCACGTAATCGTATTTACGCGGCAAAACCTGCAGGAGTTTCTCCATCAGACCGCCTCCCAGAATCACGGAAGGATCTTTCAGCGGATTTCCTCCGGGCAGAATATCCAGTCCGTATTCTCCATATCTGAGACGGATATCTCTTAAGTCTGCTTTCTGTTCCAGTACATCCGCTACACCATATTCCTTTTTCTCCAGTCCCATAGCTTCTGCCACAGAAGGATTTCTCAGGTCTGCATCCACAAGGATTACGCTCTTGCCTTTCTTTGCCAAAGAGATAGCCAGATTAACAGCAACTGTAGTCTTGCCTTCGCCTGCTGTGGCACTTGTGACAAGAATGCTCTTCACTCCGTCTTCTTCTGCTTTCTTTACTGTTCTGGTACGCACGGTACGAAAACTCTCTCTGAGAACCGTACTGCTTCCTGAACCATCCAGAAGGACTGTCTTTTTGCTCTTTTTTCTGCGTTTTCCGCGTGACTTGGGCACACTGCCAAGATAAGGGATACTTAAGTAATCTTTCAGATCCTCTTCTCTTCTCACTGTCTTTCTGGTAGCTGCATAGAAGAACAGGAATAAAAGACTTAATACAACTCCTCCCAAAGCTCCCTTCACAGCTGACTGCCTGAACTGCGGCGGATTTACAGGTGATTCCGGCACACCGCTCTCATCCATCTGAGTAAGCTGGGTGTCACCGATAATATATTCTGCAACCTCAGGGTAATACTTGATCACTGCCTGAAGTACATTGTAGGCAGTATCAGGATCAGATGCTGTTACATTAATGGTGAAAATAGAAGTATCCGGGATTGCTTCAGCAGTGATCGTTGCAGGAATAGTATCCACATCCAGACTTTCTGCCACAATATCTGATAAAGCACCACTGGTAAGGATATAAGGGAATGTCTTGCTGAGCTGGCCTGCAGTCTTCTCATTGGAATAATCCTGATTGTAGACATAGGCTGTCTTGGTATCTACCACAAAGGAGGAATATGCCTGATAAGATGGTTTGTAGCTTGTTTTGGCCCTGAAGTAGAATCCTGCTCCGCAGGCCGCGATAATGATCAGGCACAGCAGGAAAAACTTCTTGAAGCCTCTCCACATATCATCCAGGATCGTAGTAAAATACAAGATCCCAGAATCTGTTTCTCTACTGTTATGCTCGTTTCTCATAATATCCTCCATATCCATAATGTGCTGTACTTCCTGTGATCTGAGATGATGATGCATCATTAAGCACGCATCCCAGAACCTTGCCTCTGGTATTGTTCAGAATATCGATGGCGTCATTGATGTCCTTGGTAAGGACAGTATCCTGTTTCACTACGAGTACGGAAGCATCTGCCATCTGTGCCAGCTCCTCTGTATCTGATACCAGTGCCAGAGGAGAGGTATCAATGATCACATAATCCATGTTCTGCCTGCAGAATCCCACAATCTGTCTCAGTGTGGTACTCTTAAGCAATGCCTCAATGGAATTAGAGGATGTTCGGTTCAGTATCATATAAAGGTTTGTATCATTCCAGTTGCAGATCAGATTCTCTGTTCCTGCCTTGCCTGTCAGCACCTTGCCCAGATCATCTGCGTCTTTACCTTCCATGTCAAAGATCTTGTACTGTGCCGGTTTACGGAAGTCACAGTCAATGAGCATTACTCTGCTGCCTTCCTGCGCAAGTCCGAGTGCCAGGTTTGCCGCTACTGTAGATTTACCTTCATTCTCCATTACACTGGTGACCAGAAGTGTTTTTGCATTCTCCTTATCCATATAGCTTCTGACTCTGGATGACATCATCTTGTTGGATTCTGCGTACTGAAAGCTTCTGAGCGGATTACTGATCAGCATGGATACAAATTCCTTTTTCTTACGAAGCTTAATGGATTTGGATTTCTTCTCGTGATAGATACTTCCCAGAAGTCTGGTATCCAGTTTGGAGGTAACATCCTTGGGATTCTTGATTGTATCACGAAGATAGGAAAGCCCTGCAACCAGTACCATAAATACTGCAGCTGCGGCTATAAATGCTATTATCATTGTTTTCTTCTCATTCAGAGGATTCACAGGCACCATAGACACTGCCGGGCTCTGAATGGTCTCTATGATCACATTCTTGATAGCATAATCGGATACTGTATTATAATTCTTCATGATAGACTGCAGAATCCTGTAAGACTCTACAGCTGTGCCTGCTTTCACAGACAGAGTGATCAGATTTGTCTCAGGTACCAGATCTACAGATGAATCAATATTCAGGCTGCTCATTTTCAGATCCTGTGCTACTTTTTTCTTCAGGACATTGCTGTCCATGATCTCTGTAAACTGCTGTGCCAGCTGCTGGGTGGAATTCAGATTCTGATATACATTTGTGTTCATTCCTTTGGCAGTGACTACAAAAGTTGTGGATGTCTTATATTCAGGCTGATAGGTGACATTCACCCAGATATCAGCAAACAATGCCACAGCCAGGGAAAGAAGCAGGATTGCCCACCATTCCTTTGCTATATCTTTCAGCATGCTGATCAGATCAATCTGTGGAACCAGTCCACCGTCAATTCTCTCTTCCATGTTCTCTTCCTTCCTTATCTTACAACTACAATCAGGCGAACCTGTCCGGTCACACTCTCTTTGCCGCTGTCATCTGTCATCTGGTATGTGATCTCATATACTCCGGCTTTGTTAAAGTCAGCCTCATTGTTGATCTGTACTTCTTCGGATGTTATGGATGTTCTCTGCTGGTTCTGGGATGGCTTGGGATCTCTGAGTACTCCGTCCTCATCTCTGATATATTTAATCCCGCCCATTGTAATCTGCTGTACATAATCCCATGGATTGATCACTGTCCCTGCAGAAGTATAGATCAGATACTGGGACAGTTCGATCTGAGGTCTCTGGGATTCTTTGGTAGGATCATAGATCTCTACAGTTACAGGAAGTTTCTGTACATCGCCTGCGCTGTTGGCTGCCTGATACATCATTGGATATTCTCCGGCCTTGTCAGCCTGCACATAATATTCGCTGGACATCTTTATCTTGCCGGTGAGGTCTCCGTCCAGTACATCCTTACATGTGAGAGTTCCCATGATATCCTGTGTATTCATAGGGAAACGCAGCGGCTCAGTGAGAGAAAACTCAGGAGAAGTATAATCCTTATATTTCACTTTCCTGGTAGCCTTGGTTGCGTGATTGTCGGAATCAAATGCCACTACTGTCATGGTTCTTGTTTTATTTTTTGTGAAATTGCTGATGGATTCTATGATCAGACTGTCGGTCACATCTCCATCTTTGGAATCTTTTGCTTTGATTCCTTTGAGAAGTTTTTTCTGATCTGCATCACAGGATACTTTAATGGAATCTTTCTTCATGGTTATCTTCGGAGCCTGGTTATCCTTGGAATTGATCTGTTCATTTCTGTACATTCCAAAGGAGACCGCTGCTGCCACAAATACGATAATGCTTAGTATTCTTAATTTTTTCATAACATTCTCCTTGTTCTCCCTCTCACCAGTAGTACCTTCTGAGACGTTCCGGCCGTCTGCCGTGGGCAGGGATCTGTCTGTTACTTATGATCCGCCGGGGGTTGCCTTCCAGAAGGTGATATGTATATTCAAACCCGCCATTTCTGGTCAGGTGATCTCTCACTTCTTTCATATGAGGTGTTCTTACATAGGATCTGTGGGCATCGCTCGCCACACAGGTGATCAGATCATTCTCCAGCAGTATCCGTGCGCTCTCTCTGACTCTGCCGCCAAATCTGCCCAGAATGCTTCCTTTATTCATCTGTGCATAACACCCTGATCTGAGCCACTCATATACAATCTCCGGAAAATCCTGTACACAGAAATATCTCTCCGGATGAGCGATCAGCGGGATCTTACCTGCTTCAAAGACTGCATCCAGGCATTCTCCGATCCACATTGGATCTGCCTCAAAGGGAAATTCTACCAGATAATAGTCTGTATGATTGATTCCTGTAAGAAGCCCTTTTTTTATTTTATCTTCCAGGTCTTCCGACGCAAAAATCTCCATTCCTTCCAGTATTCTTAAGGGTATGTGATTCTGTCGGATCGCTGCTTTCAGGCGACTGAGATCTTCATTCAGTTTCTCTGAACAGAAATTTTCGAATCTGCCGGTCTGATTGCTGTGTGGAGTTGCCACCATAATGCTGACTCCGCTGTCTGCAGCCATAACTGCCATTTCCAGTGAATCCTGAATATCACGTGCTCCATCATCCACACCCGGCAAAATATGGGCATGTAAATCGATCATTTTCTTCCTTTCCAAATATGCATGTTCATACAGAGATAAATTTTACCCCTTTCCATGTGGTGTTCCAACATACTTTAGTATGAATTTTGTATATGTTTTTATTAAATTCTTCAACTTTCCTAATGACGTAAAAAAGTCCTCCGAAACTTTCAGGAAGACTTTCTGAGGACTTTTTCACTCGTAAACACACAATGTTTCACTCGGCACCGAACTACCTGGACTGCTCAAGTTTCTTTCTTGAGATTACAGCAGTTCCACCGAGAAGCAGAGCCCCTGCAAGACTGTAGAGAGCAAGATTTCCTTCGCCTGTCTTTGGTGCTGTAGAGGTTTTATTTGTGGTTGGTGTCTCAACTCTTGTTCCGGTCGGGCTGACTGCAGCCATTGCAGGAACGGATAAACCACAGATTAACATTGCAGAACACAGCATGATCATCATTCTTTTTTTCATTGGAACCATCCTCCTTACTTTATTATTGCTTTATTTCTTTATAGAATACGCTGAGAATCAGCTTATAAAGCTCTTTGTCATCCGGATTGAACTCCGCATATACATCTCCCTGAGTTACCTCACCGGGTACAGTCAGGATATCACCTCCGGAAACTCCGTTCTGAATCATCAGGGTTGCCAGATGTGTCACTTCAGATGCGCTGATATTGGTAACCATATAGTCGGATACATCATTATACAATGTTACAGGAAGCGTAGGATTCTTTCTGGTCTGACTGATTGCCTGCTGAAGGAAAGCATCAATATACTGTTTCTGTCTCTCCATTCGCTGATTATTGGAATCCAGAACCTCTGTGTTACGTGAACGCACATAGGTCTGTGCCTGTTCTCCATGAAGAGTAACTGTTTCTCCGGCTTTCAATGCGGAATCTGACTGTGTGAGATCCTCCAGTACATTTACAGTAACGCCACCGATCGCATCGTTCAGCGGAGCAATAGCAGAATAATCAATGGCAACATATGCATTTACCGGCATACCATACATAAGTCTGGAAACTGACTGAAGTGTATTCTCACAGCTTTTCTCTTTGCCGTCTCCATAGGAATAGGCCAGACAGAGCTGCATTTTGTCAGTTCCGAGGTATTTGTCCTTCACATTGTATTTATTCACATCTACCATAGCATCTCTGGAGATATTTATCAAGGATAAATGTCCGGTTTTTGAATCTAAGGCTGCCCAGATGAGCACATCGGCCTGACCATTCTCTCCGATCACTTTCTCTCCGGTATCCTGCATATCTCTGTCAATACCCATAAACAGAATGTTTATGTTATCTTCATTATACTTATATTTTGCACCATTGTACACTATCATTTTTCCATCATCTTCAGATGACGCCTCTTCCGGTGCGGTGATGGATGCTATGGACTGATTTTTCTTTAACTGGGCTTCGCCTTTCTTATTCAGATAGAAGTATGCTCCTACGGCAGTCGCTAACAGCAGAACTAATATGCCTAAGATTACCAGCGCTGCAATAAGAGGGCCTTTTTTCTTTCTGGCGTTGGAACCTGGTTTCTGACCGGATTTCGGGTTTGCCTTGCGCGTATCCTGTCTCCGGGTTCGGTCTGTATCAGCTGCCGGAACCGGTCTGGCTGATGACGCTGAAGGCTTCCTCTGCCGAACCTGTGTCTGTTGCTGTTGAGCCTGTGCCTGCCGACGTTGTCCTGCCTGTGTCTGACTCTGCTGAGCCTGTATCAGCTGTGCCTGCTGCTTCTGTTCTTGTTCCTCTTTCAGATCTTCATATCTTATATATCTCATATGAGGACTGTTCTTCGCCGGATTCGCGCTCTTACGTACAGGACGTACTGTTTTTTCCGGTTTCTCCGGTTCTGCAGGCAGTGTGGCAACTGTTTCCTGTTCTGCAATTGATATCGGTTTCTGTACCGGCTCCGGTATGGGTTCCGGCTCCGGTTCTGGTTCCGGTATGGGTTCCAGTATTGGTTCCGGCTTCGGAATCAGTTTCAGATTTGATGTTGTTGGATTCTCTGCAGCTTTTGACGATTCTTTAAAATCGCGGAAGATATCATCAAAAATATCCGATTCTTTGTCGACTGGCCCGTTTGTCTGCGTCCGTCCTGCCGGATTGGCAGTCCCGTCAAGCATATTCAGCAAACCTCTGTTTAACTGATCTACCTGATTTTGTTTGTTTGTTTTTTCTCTTTCACTCATTCTTTCCATTCCTATTTAAAACAGCCTGTACTAAATATCTAGACTGAGTTTGTCCTCCTACGCAGGTTTCCAGTGTAATGATATGATCATCCGAAGTTACACTGACATCACTGCGGATGTTTGCATCCATGGCACGTACATTAAAAATGTCATCAAGATACTTCTCAAATACTTTTTTATCCTTGAAATCAAAGGAATTCATAATATGTCTGTCATCATAGGTATAGGATGCAAATACCGTATATTTCAAAACACCCTCGGGTGTATAAATATATACATCCGGATGACTGTCAAAGAAATCCTTATCACGGAACAGATGAAGATTCTGAAACATGGACTGATTCTTCATATTATGTCCATAGATCACTGTGTTTGGATCCATAAAATCCTTACTGTTGCAGTCTTCTGTATAAATGCAGCCTGCAAATCGCGGTTGCTGATACATATCATGGCTTAAATAATAGGAAGGATCTCCTTCACGCTGTGCAATCGGATAATCGATCTTTGTATCCGGGATTCTGATCCAGGCATAGATATCGGAGTTCGTTTTCTGCAATTCATCGAAGTTGATGGGATTCTCCATATCAACAAAAAAATTCTCGGTGATCTCAGCTTCTTCTCCCTGCTGTTCTCCGGTAAACTCTGCATTCTCTATCTCTTCCAGTGATACCTTGTCTTCCTCTTTCTTCCTGGCTTCTTCCTGAGCTGCTTTCTCTCTGGCTTCTGCCTGAAGCTGCTCATATTCTTTCTCTGTGCGGTAATCCTGATACAGATACCATCCGAGAAATCCCGCGCAGCAGATGCAGCCTATAATTGAAATAATAAACACGATCCGCCATCCGCTTTTCTTTTTCATTTCTTAGCTTTCATCTCCTTCATATCTTCACCCGCTCAAGGTGGTTCTCCTTAATTCTGTATATATGATCACTCATAGTCAGAACGCTTGGACGATGGGTGGTTACAATGCAGGTTCTGCGGGCACCTATACTCATGATATTCTTCAGCACCCGTTCTTCTGTATCTGTATCAAGTGCGGAGGTTGCCTCATCAAGAATCAGTACGGGAGCATCTCTCAGCAGGGCTCTGGCTATGGCTATACGCTGTGCCTGTCCTTCTGAGAGTCCGCAACCTTTCTCTCCAATATGCGTATAAATATCTTCGGGCAGCTTTCTGACAAATTCATAGGCACAGGCTGTCTCCAGAACACTTCTGATTTCTTCATCAGTCGCACCAGTTTTGACCATTCTCATATTCTCGGCAATAGTTCCTGCGAACATGGTATTTCCCTGGGGAACATATCCGAACAGATCTCTGGTTCCTGCTGAAATAGAGCAGCTGACACCATTACAGTCCGTAAGACTGGCAGTTCCTGAAGATGGATAGATCAATCCAAGAAAAACACGGATCAGTGTGGTCTTTCCTTCTCCTGAAGGTCCGATCACAGCGGAAATTCTGCCTGGCTCTGCAATAAAGTTACCATTTCGGACAACCTCATTGCCTTCTCTGTATACGACATTTACATCCCTGAGTTCAACAGTAATCCCCTTGTCAGCAGATTTCCTGATCCTGCCCACTTCCGGCATATCCAGAAATTTCTCTTTCTCAAGTCCTGAAACAGCCATAAGTCTGCCTGCACAGGTTGCTGCATTAATCGCAGAAGGAACAATCTGTACCAGTGCAGAGAACGACGAAGACAGGGAATTTGCCATCTGGACAAACATCAGCAGCGTGCCGGTTGTAATATATCCGCTCCAGAGCCGGTATACACTCCAGCCAAAGCAGATATAAGATACCCCAGTACCTACTGCCGAAAGAAATGATGATGTATATACGGTAAACTTATTATAATCCATCATTTTATCCTGATAATCTCTCTGGAGACTTTTTAGTTTATCCTCAAAGAGACTCATCAGACCAAGGGCTTTTACAGACTGCAGATTCTGAAAAGTATCATCCTGAAACGCCATCAGACTGCTGGTCATTTCCCTCATTTCTTTATTATAGTTTCTCATCTTTCTCATCAGTTTCCTGGACAGAAGAACCGTGACCGGTGCACTGAGAAGGGCGATTCCCGACATAACAGGATCATAATGGAAAATGATCACGAAAGCTCCTGCAAATTGGACCAGTTTGGTAATACAGTTGGGAATCCAGCTGATCACGCTGGAAGCCACCTGATTTGCATCATTTGACAGACGGTTAAGAAGATCACCGCTGCGGAATTGATGGAGTGCTTCCCAGTCCGTATTTATGATCCTGTCATAAATATCTGCCTGAATTTCATTCTGAACCACAACATTAATCCTGGCCGAGATCCTGCTGATCACAGCGTTGGAAATAATTCCTCCCGCAGTCATACATACAATAATTACAGCCAGCATCAGAATTCTGTCTCTGTGTCCTCCGGTTACAGCATCAATGAGATACTTGGACATTACACTGCTCCCCAGTCCCATCACTGTCCCGAAAATCCCGGAAAATATGTAAAAACATATGGATTTCCAGTATCTTCTGGCATATTGATACATCCATAATGTTTCTGCATAGATTTCTTTCAGATATCCCTGTTTGATTTTCGTGATTATTTTCTTAAAAGTCGAATTCAAATCTTGTCTCCAGTTGATTGCATTCCTCTGTTTTTAATATTTTTAATGTTTCTTATTATATCACTGCATTGTAGGTTTCTCAAGCAAATCAATGTAAAAAAAATGCATATAATCTCAGTATTAATGGTCGAAATGGTACAATTTTAAGCCAGATATGTCTGAAAAAAAGCCACCGGATATTCTTCTCACCGATTCTTTTTCCTTTTCGCTGAGCTTCAATAATAAGACCAAATATCTGTTCCTGTTCAATCGGGCCTTCGGTATAAACCTGCCCGTCTCCCACAAACCAGTATTCCTTCTTACCTGTCTTCGGATTCTGTCTGATATAGCGGATCCTGTGCATGATATACTGTCCATTCTTTCTCTGAAAGAAAGCAATGTCACCTTTTCGCAATGAACGGTTTACTTCTTTTATCAGAACCTGGTCTCGTCCGTCTACCAGGAAAGGCAGCATACTGTTGCCCGTCACCACAAGCGGCACTTCTTTTCCTTCTTCCAGAAGTGAACGGATTATTTTCATATATTTTCCAGTGTCCACTTTTCTGACCGGGATCTGCTCCTGCATAAATTTTTCCTCTTTTCCAACAATTTCCATATATTCGGCACTGGGATTATAACACATCCCTGAATTAAAGTCCATGTAAAAATGGCCCTAAGATATCTCTATCTTAGGACCATTCTGTTATCGTTTGGACACTGTCATGCCTGCGCATGAACTTATATATTATTTATAATTATGCATTCTTCTCAGCGATAGCTGCCTGTGCTGCTGCAAGACGAGCGATCGGTACACGGAATGGTGAGCAGGATACATAGTTAAGACCGATCTTGTGGCAGAATTCTACAGAAGACGGATCTCCACCATGCTCGCCGCAGATACCTACGTGAAGGTTCGGGTTAACCGGTTTGCCGAGTTCGATAGCCATCTTCATCAGCTTGCCAACGCCAACCTGATCCAGTTTTGCAAATGGATCGTTCTCGAAAATCTTAGCGTCATAGTATGCGTTGAGGAATTTACCTGCATCATCACGGGAGAAGCCGTATGTCATCTGAGTAAGGTCGTTTGTACCGAAGCAGAAGAAGTCTGCTTCTTTAGCAATCTCATCAGCTGTAAGAGCTGCTCTCGGGATTTCGATCATTGTACCAACTTCATACTGGAGGTCAGAACCAGCGGCTTTGATCTCAGCATCAGCTGTCTCAACTACGAATTTCTTAACATATTTAAGCTCTTTTACATCGCCAACAAGTGGGATCATGATTTCCGGTTTGATTGTCCAGTCCGGATGAGCTTTCTTAACTTCGATTGCTGCGCGGATAACTGCTGTTGTCTGCATCTTAGCGATTTCAGGATAAGTAACAGCAAGACGGCATCCACGATGTCCCATCATCGGGTTGAACTCATGAAGAGAAGCGATGATAGTCTTGATCTGATCTACAGTTTTGCCCTGAGCATCTGCAAGTTTCTTGATGTCAGCTTCATCTGTAGGAACGAACTCATGAAGAGGCGGATCCAGGAAACGGATAGTAACAGGGTTACCTTCCAGAGCTTCAAAGAGACCTTTGAAGTCATCCTGCTGATATGGAAGAACTTTTGCAAGTGCTTTTTCTCTCTCTTCTGCTGTTTCGGAGCAGATCATTTCACGGAATGCATCGATACGTCCCTCACCGAAGAACATATGCTCTGTACGGCAAAGACCGATACCTTCTGCACCAAGCTCTACAGCTTTCTTAGCATCTGCAGGAGTATCTGCGTTTGTACGAACTTTCATTGTTCTGTACTTGTCAGCCCATGCCATGATGCGTCCGAACTCGCCGGCGATTGTAGCGTCTACAGTCGGGATGATTCCGTCGTAGATGTTACCGGTTGTACCATCGATGGAGATGAAGTCTCCTTCGTGGAATTCTTTACCAGCAAGTGTGAATTTCTTGTTTTCTTCGTCCATAGCGATATCACCGCATCCGGATACACAGCACTCACCCATACCACGGGCAACAACTGCTGCGTGAGATGTCATACCACCACGAACTGTCAGGATACCCTGAGCAGATTTCATACCTGTGATGTCTTCCGGAGATGTCTCAAGACGTACAAGTACGACTTTCTCTCCTCTTTCAGCCCATTCAACAGCGTCATCAGCTGTGAATACGATCTTACCGCAAGCAGCTCCAGGAGAAGCGCCAAGGCCTTTACCCATTGGTGTAGCAGCTTTAAGAGCAGCAGTATCAAACTGTGGGTGAAGAAGAGTATCAAGGTTACGTGGGTCGATCATAGCTACAGCTTCTTCTTCTGTTCTCATTCCCTCATCAACAAGGTCACAAGCGATCTTTAAAGCAGCCTGAGCTGTTCTCTTACCGTTACGTGTCTGAAGCATATACAGTTTACCATGCTCTACAGTAAACTCCATATCCTGCATGTCTCTGTAGTGTTTTTCAAGTGTTTCGCAAACCTGTTTGAACTGTACGAATGCTTCCGGGAATTTCTGTTCCATTTCGGAGATGTGCATAGGTGTACGAACACCGGCAACAACGTCTTCACCCTGAGCATTTGTAAGGAATTCACCAAACAGACCGTTAGCTCCTGTAGCAGGGTCACGTGTGAAGGCAACACCTGTACCACAGTCATCACCCATGTTACCAAATGCCATCATCTGTACGTTAACTGCAGTACCCCAGGAATATGGGATATCGTTGTCACGACGATATACGTTCGCACGTGGGTTGTCCCAGGAACGGAATACGGCTTTGATAGCACCCATTAACTGTTCCTTAGGATCAGTTGGGAAATCAGCACCGATTTTTGCTTTATATTCAGCTTTGAACTGTTCAGCTAATTCGTGAAGGTCTTCTGCAGTAAGTTCAACGTCCTGCTTAACACCTCTGTCAGCTTTCATCTTATCGATAAGTTCTTCGAAATATTTCTTTCCGACTTCCATAACTACGTCAGAGTACATCTGGATGAATCTTCTGTAGCAGTCCCATGCCCAACGAGCATTGCCGGATTTTTCAGCAAGTACGTTAACAACGTCTTCATTTAAACCAAGGTTCAGGATAGTATCCATCATACCTGGCATAGAAGCTCTTGCACCAGAACGAACGGAAACAAGCAGAGGATTTTCTTTGTCACCGAATTTCTTTCCGGTAACTCCTTCCATTTTGGTGATTGCTTCCATGATCTGAGCCATGATCTCATCATTGATCTGTCTTCCGTCTTCATAGTACTGAGTACAAGCTTCTGTTGTGATTGTGAAGCCCTGAGGTACAGGAAGACCAAGGTTTGTCATTTCAGCAAGGTTGGCACCTTTACCACCCAGAAGGTTTCTCATATTAGCGTTACCTTCTGTAAACATGTAAACCCATTTTGCCATTTTACATTTTCCTCCTAAATTATTGTTCTTTTGTAACTATTCAGCATTCTGTTGTGAAGTAACTGAACAGCCACACCTTTCGCACATAAGTAAATATATGTTTCTTATACGCACATAATTATTTTATAGAATTTGTGTCATTTCGTCAAGGTTATTCTGCTAAAATTAGCTAAAATTTTTATACATTCTGCATAATGTGATTTATTTTATTATTCTTATTATTGTTAAGGTTTTCTCAGTCCTTTATTCTGGTCTTTATCTATATTTTTCTCTCACATCTCATTACAACAGGAAAAAACGGGAAGCAAAACAGATAAGTTGATCTGCC
>SKEA01001068.1_pt1 | contig 21526 bp, 19 predicted proteins | sample 4826601 | NCBI WGS metagenome assembly SKEA01 (sample SAMN11008821, study PRJNA524170) | human gut metagenome | biome: Human fecal sample; material: Feces; isolation source: fecal sample from pouch patient p13, p53 | host: Homo sapiens | place: Israel: Tel-Aviv | collected 2016-07-06 | reverse complement strand
AAACAACACCTTGTGGGCTCATGTTATAGATGTTCAAATTTATAGCCGATCCCGGCGACACTCTCAATATAGTTTGGAAGATCCGGTTCAAAGCGCAACTTCTTACGCAGCTTACTTATATGATTATGAATCGCTTTTCTCGAATAGAAATCACAATCCTCTTTCCAAACCAAATCGGTAATCAGTTCGTAAGTAAAAACACGTTTGGGATTGGCAATGAGTAATGCCAGTATATCAAACTCCTTACTTGTCAGGTTGATAATCCGTTCACGAACCCTGACAGTACGGTGTTCCAGGCATAGATAAAGCTCGCCTTCTTGTATTTCTGTCAGAGGATTTTTCTCTGCTGTGGAAGAAGTGTGACAGGAATTGAATACTGTTCCATGACAGGCTCCTTGCTCCAAAATATATTGCATTAGAGCATTCTTTTGTTCCTCGTTAAGAAGCAGAAATAACTTTTCTCCGATCTGCTTGCCGGATTCTTCTATATCAAAAACAGCTAATGTCCCATCACATCACCATCCTTTTTTCTTCTTAGCAACAATCAATGTAGCTAGAGTTTTCTTTTTATCTGCGAAAATAATCACAAAGCTCAAAACCATTTGTAACGATTTTTATTGCAGAAGTTTTTCATAGGTGAACCGTCCCATAGATTTTTGCAATAAGAACCAGGCAAGTATTGCACATATCACACCGAGTCCGAGAAGAATCCAGACATTCATTAAAAAGACTCCTGTAAATTGTCCCGCTATGGGCAGAATCACCGGAAGAATCAGAAAAACGGCAGCCTGCTGAGATTCCTCTACGCTCTGCGCTTTGGCAGATCCCCGGACAATCAGTGTAATGGCAATTAGTGAGATTGCAGGTGAAAGCAACAGTATAACAACCAGCCAGCTTACGCTTGGAATCAGCAGCCTACCTGCCAAGAAAAACAATTCTGTTTCGATAACCAGGAACATAGCCGCAAATGAGATCACAGAGACAAGCATACTTAAAAGGAAAGAAGCCCATACTTTTGCCTGAAAAATCTGTTTGAGAGTAAGTGGACAATAGAGCAATGTTTCAAGCGTATGCCGTTCCTTTTCTCCTACAAATGCACTGGCTGCCATGATAGAAGCAGTCATTATGGGAATTATCAGGAAAAAGATCGGAAGTATATAATTTAAGATCATGCCAGAAAGCGTAAGCTCCAGGCTTTCCATCCGGGCAGTTTCAGGAAGCAGTGACAGTAACTTTGTAATATCCGGATCATCCGGTACAAAATGAATGGTAATGACAAAAATAGACGGCAATACAATAGTCAGCACTAAAGGAACAATAAAAAGAGCAGGAAATAGTCTACGGTTACTTGCAACAATGCGAAAATCTTTTTTGATAATTGCATACATAGCAGCTTTCATATCATCAATCCTCCTTCCTGCCGGCAGTCAGGGTAAAATAAATATCTTCCAGAGTGGGTTCTATAAGATTTACAGAATAAATATCCTCACCGGCTTCTACAATCTTTCGTACCAAATAAGGGATTTCTTTTTTATCTTGTATTTTGGTTTCAAACTCATTGATTCCGCATTTAACAAAGTTCAGCTTGTCAGGAACCGCTGACGCACAGATACGAAGCGATTTTGAAGTAAATACCCGAGCGCGTAATTCATCTATTGTACCCGAGGCCAAAAGAATCCCCTGATCAATCAGTCCGTAGCGTGTGCAGATTTCCTGTGCATACCGAAGTTGATGGGTACAGAGAAAAACGGTGATGCCCTCTTTGCGAGCTAGATTGTGAATCATTTGATTGACATTCTGCGCGCTTTCCGGATCCAAGCCAGAAGTTGGTTCGTCAAGAAACAGAACTTTCGGGTGGTGCAGCAGTGCCCTTGCCATAGATAACCTCTGTCTCATACCGGTGGAATAGGTCGCCAGTTTTTGGTCTTTTGCTTCTGTCAACTCTAATTCCTTGAGCAGCGACTCAGCACGCCATTTTCCTTTTTGTTCCAAACCAAAAGCAGTAGCATAAAACATCAGATTTTCAATACCAGTCAGATTGTCATACATCTGTGCGTGTTCAGTCACAATCCCAGAAAGGAGATGCACTTTTTCTGGTTGAATATTAGGATTGACACCCATAATTTCACATGACCCTCCAGACGGGCTCAGGACTCCGGTAAGCAATTTTACGGTTGTCGTCTTTCCGGCACCATTTGGACCGAGAAAACCAAATACCTCTCCGGTACTTAGTGTCAACGAGAGTTCTTTTAATGCTTCTTTTCCACTAAGGTATGTTTTGGATAGTTTTTGTATAGTAACAGTTTTCATTTATTTTTCCTCCTCGCTTGCCTTCAGTCTATTAACCATCATCTGAAATCGTGAATCTTTAGCCAATGGCAGAAAGACAGGATTTTCATTAAGAGCTTGTGTCATACTATGACGGATCAGAGTTTCATCTCTTGGCGGAAAGGATCTTAACACAAGTTCGCTGTCCAACCATTCATCTAGAAGATCAAAAAAATCGTCCCCATGCAGATGCAATGGATAAATATTACTGACTGCCAGTTCCGTATATTGTGAAAGGATGTCCAACGCCTGTTCGGCATTATTAAGTTTCATCCAGTCTTGAGCGATAGTAATATAAATTCCCAAAAGAATACCGGGGTGTAGCATTTTCATTTGAAAAACATCTGCTATTTTATAAAATCGCTGACAGGTTTCTGCAAATTGCTCCGCATCATTCAGACATAAGTTCAAATAGGACGGGAACAAATTAAAAAGAGTCATAATCTCCTTATATATTCCGACCTGAAGAATTTTTTTTGCCTCTTGATCGTTACCTATTGCCCGATAGGCGGAAGCCAAAAGAGGCTCAGGAGAACCAGGTTGCATATTAACTGGTTCCAAAATATCAATTACTTCAGACGGGCGTTGGAGTTGAAGCAAACAAAACGCTTCCATTAGCAGTGCTTCTTTTTGCAGATTCGTCTCGTCCGCTTCAGTTCTTACACGATGAAACCACTCCAAGGCTTTTTCTATAATTTGTTCCACTTGTTCAGGACAGGAAGCCTGTGAAGTGTGATTGATTAAAAGTGTGCCCAATTCAAATAATAAAGGATAGCAAGCGTAAAATTTTTTTGCTATTTTAAGACATTCAGCCAGGACTTCCTCAAAGGACAACATAGAAAAATCTTTAGAAAGACGGATATACAGTTTTTTAATATCCTCTTGTTCCATTTGCGGTTGATATCCAATCAACTCGTCAATGCTTATATCAAAGTAAGATGCTAGTTGTGGCAATAGCAAAATATCTGGTAATGAAGATCCCGTTTCCCATTTTGAAACAGCCCCTTTAGAAACACCCAAATGGTTAGCCAGTTCATCCTGTGTAATGCCTCTTTTGTGACGATTTTTAATTAGGACACGGCCAATATTTATCTCTTTCATAATTACTCACCTCATATATCATTATTATAATGAAGGAAAAGAGCAAATACAATGGAGACGTGTTTCACTTTTTTCAAAAAAGTTAACTATTAGGAAACACCAAGAGCGTGTAGTGCGGAAAGAGAAAAACAACACCTTGTGGGCTCATGTTATAGATGTTCAAATTTATAGCCGATCCCGGCGACACTCTCAATATAGTTTGGAAGATCCGGTTCAAAGCGCAACTTCTTACGCAGCTTACTTATATGATTATGAATCGCTTTTCTCGAATAGAAATCACAATCCTCTTTCCAAACCAAATCGGTAATCAGTTCGTAAGTAAAAACACGTTTGGGATTGGCAATGAGCAATGCCAGTATATCAAACTCCTTACTTGTCAGGTTGATCATCCGTTCCCTAACCCTGACAGTGCGGTGTTCCAGGCATAGATAAAGCTCGCCTTCCTGTATTTCTGTTAGAGGATTTTTCTTTGCTGCGAAGGAAGTGTGACAGGAATTGAATACCGTTCCATGACAGGCTCCTTGTTCCAAAATATATTGCATTAGAGCATTCTTTTGTTCCTCGTTAAGAAGCAGAAATAACTTTTCTCCGATCTGCTTGCCGGATTCTTCTATATCCAAAACAGCTAATGTCCCATCACATCATCACCTCCGTATTTTAATAAATTTATTGATTAGAGTTCAATTCTTGCTTTCGATGGCTTATCTTCACAATAGATAACTTTAATCGTTGTTCCCTTGTCAGGGACTTTGTTTCCTGCGCCAATCCATTTTCGGCAGATGTAATCTTTACCGTCTATCGTATATTTGACCTTGATAGTATGCGGAAAGGCTGCGCCATCCATCGCATGAACGCGGGCAGGTTTACGATTCACTTTTAACCACCATTGTTTTGTAACTGAAATTACAGTTCCCATTGTTTCTTTTTCCATAAGTTATACCTCCAATGATATTTTTGATTGATGATACCTATTTTCTACTCAGCCTTTTCTTTGTTTGTAGTAAAAGCGGAACGCTGCTGCGCCGGTGGCCGCCAACTGTACCAGAATCAGCACAGCAAACAGACCGAAGCTCTCATAGTAGAACAGTTCATCCCAAAACAGGAGAACATCACAGAGAGCAGTCAAGGCAACCGACCAGCGGATGTGCCGGGCCAGCCATTGCCGGAACACCAGCACAAGGGCAACGGGCGGGACGATCAGCAGCGCCAGATTCAAAATCAATGTCGGGGTCAGTTCCATTGCGTCGCCTCCTCACTTTTGTTGATAAGGGTATTGTAAAACCCAAATGTCCGCGAAATGTTACAGCGGCCAAAAAATTTCATTGAAAATCGGGGTGAAATGTTACAACGCTCGGACATTTCAAAATCAGTCTGCCATTTTGATCCGTTCCACCAACGAATTTCTGCATTGAATTTTTAGACAGATAGCAGAAATTATAATAGGTGTTATTATTAAGCAGACACCGTAAATCAGTAATGGAATAAAAGGAAAAGCATATTGAAAATAAGTTAATCCATTCGCAGACAATATCCGTACTAACAAATACCCTATCAAGGTTCCTACCACAACCGTAATAATCAAGCATGGAATAATCAGTAAGACACTTTCATGCAGCAGCATTTTCTTTAGCTGCTTTTTTGTCATACCGATAGATTCCAATATTCCAAATTCTTTTCTCCTTGTACTGATACGACTAATCAAGGTGTTTGTCAGATTAAAAATGCTAAACATAATGACAAAGGCAGATACTCCATAAACTTGTACGCTGGTATTATGAATCGTATTTGCCGAAGATGCTTTTACCTCTTGTAAGGTTTCCATTACCAAATCAGGGTGTCGGGACAGTATATTATTTAATTTGCTTTCTACTGATTTACCCACTTTTTCATATTCAGGTACGGACAAAGTTAAGGAAGCTGTTAAATCCATATCGCCCCACAACTTTTCTATGGTTTCTTTGGGGAGATAAAAGCCCTCATTCATACTTTTTTCGGAAGTACCGGCAATCAAAATATCTATGCTGTGTTCAGCCCCATCAAACCATCGTAATGTCACTTTTTCTCCTATTGACGGGCAAGCATGATAGACTTCTTTCTGTACACTTGTTCCTAATATAACCATAGCGTCTTGTTTCACCAATGTTTCGTATGTCCAATCAACAGGAAGCGTTTTCAAAATTTCTTCCTGATTATCAGGCGTAATCGGAATAATGGGAATTTCTAATTGTTCATTGTGATACTCAATAATGGCTGCGGTTCTCTCCGTAGCATAAATCTCTTTAACTTCCGGGATTTGTTGCAATTCTTCCATGAGTTCCTGTGAAAAAGGCGTATCAACTTGATACTCCGAAATACCATACGGTTTCGGATTGACTAATGTATTGTGGTTAATCGTAATATAATATTCTCCATCTTCCAAATTCCCCATTCTTGCAAAGGAATCTGGATTCCATGATGATATAAAAGTGGCTCCAACCATAAATAAAATCCCGCCGATTGCAAGCGAGGCAATCGTCAGATTGTGTTTTTTTCGATTCTGCTTTTCGCTCAATACGGCTAAAGAATACGGTGAGAGACGAATATGATTTTTCCTGTTCCGCACTCTACTTTCTTTTAGTTCTGGATTGTTTCCAACATATTTTGTTGCTTCAATAGGGGAAATATTTGAAGCTATTTGTGCGGGCTTGTATACGGAAATTTGTACGATGATAATGCCTAATATTATTGCGAAAATACTTGTGGCTATGGCATTGATAATCGTTATTCCATTCGGCTCTAACAAATATGCAAATATGATACCTACTGTAATACCGGCAGGTATTCCGAACAGGCAGAAACGATACCCCTCTTTACGAATCATCCGCTTAATTTGTTTTTCTGTCATGCCAATAGTTTTGAGCTGTCCAATCTGCGACACTTGATTTGATACCGAAAGGTAGAACACACTGTATATGACAATTCCGCTTGAAAATGCAATAAAAAGAGTAGCTAAAAGAACACCTCCCATTCCTGATCCACTGATAAGTGAGGAACAGAATTTGCTATTAAAATAAAGCTGGTTCCTGCTTATGTCTTGGGATAAAGCCAGACGATATACTGTATTCTCAAAATCAATAAGTCCCATTTCCGTGGCACCATTTACACGAATCAAGGCACTATATGGAATATCAGATAATAACACACCCTGTTCTGCATACGCTGGGGAGACATAAAAGTAAAATGTTCCTGTTTCCACATTATCAGTAAAACCAGTAATGATGAAATCCTCTGTTTTACTCCCTGCCGTTGGTAAAGTGATGGTATCTCCTATATTTAGCTGATACCCCAGTTCTAATTGCACATTTTTATCAATTACAATTTCATTGTACTGTTCTGGACAGGTTCCACTGACTAATTCATAGGATTTTATAATTCCAAAACCAGTCGGCATATAAACCGCTTCAAATTTGATCCCATCCATCAGAAAACTATCACTATGCTTATAGGGTACAATATCTTCAAGATCAGGTTCTTTTTTCAGAACTTCTATCTGTTCTGCTGTAAGCCCCCCGATGGTAGCTTGCTGCATTTGATTCAAAATCTTTTGTTCACTAATTTTGCTGCCTTGTTGGAATAAGGAGATTCCCACAATCAAACTAATTGCCAGCGCAATGGTCAAAACATTAAAAAAGCAAAAAATACGATTTGAAGATACATTGCGTTTTGCTAATTTCTTTACAATGGCGCTGGTATCGTTCTCAAAAGGCCATGTCATAGTTGTATCACCTCCATATTTGATAAGGGTATTGTAAACCCCAAATGTCCGCGAAATGTTACAGCGGCCAAAAAATTTCATTGAAAATCGGGGTGAAATGTTACAACGCTCGGACATTTCAAAAAAATTTACGGCGGGCAGCCGGAAATGGCCGTCCGCCGAAACATACTACACGATCTTTTAGATAGATTGATTGTGAAATAATTTCAATCCAATCACCACATCTATCATAAGTTCCACAATGAGAATTATACTAATGGCAACATTAAAATTACATAGGTTATATAATCCGATATAGATTTCACAAGTAAGAAATACAACTTGCAGACACAAATTTAAGTATGTCACTAAATGCTCGTTAGTTCTATTCCACAATCTAAACAGGAACATTGTAAAAATAGGTTTTCCCGTAAAAGCAAAAAGCACTGACAATACCGGCACCAAAAATACATAGTAAGAATCTACTGCATTGCTGGGGGATGTACCTACCCATTGAATTGCTATTTTATCAGGAACAACGAAAAATAAAACAATAGATAAAATAACATTGATTATTAAGATGATTGTTGTTGCTTTGCAAAAATTGATTTTTTTCATGGTGTTTTCTCCTGTTATAAGTGTGCTTTATTTAGTCGGCAGCATAATGGAAAATTCCGAACCCTTGCCCGGCTCCGAAACCACTTTGATATAGCCGCCCTGTCGCGTTACGATCTCGCGGGCCAGATACAGGCCAATGCCCACGCCCTGCTGTTCGTGTACTTCTTCCTCACGATAGAAGCGCCGGAAGATAGCGGCCTGATTGCTTTCAGAAATTCCTTTGCCAGTGTCGGTCACTTTGATCTCCACATACATTTCCCACAGCACCACCGACACAGCGATTTTCCCGCCTGCCGGGGTGTACTTCACCGCATTGTCCAGCAGGTTAAAGAGGGCTTCGGATGTCCACTTGCTGTCATGGGAAACGGTCAAATCCTCCGGGCAGTCCACAGACACGGCGATTTCCTTTTTCTCCGCTGCATACACGATCCCACTCATGGCCTGCGCCACAGTATCAAAGAGGCGGCCCGATTTCTTATCCAACTGGATCACGCCTGTTTCCAGCCGGGAGGTTTTCACAAGGGCCTGAAAGAGAAAGTCCAGTTTATCCGTCTGGCTGCGGATTCCCCGGATAAAGTCGGTGCGCTCCGCCTCGGTCATAGGCTTTTCCAGCAGGGTGTCCGTCGCCATTTTCAGATTGCTTACCGGCGTTTTCACTTGATGGGAAATATCCGATACAAGGGTCTGCAACTCCTGCCGTTCCTCGTCCACCCGGCGGCGGTTCTCCTGCATGATCTGGTAAAGCCTTGCCAGCCGGTGCCCGATTCTGGCAAGCTGGGTTTCGCTGTCCTCTGGCCGCTGGGGCGCTTCATTCCCGGCGATCATGTGGTCTAAGGTCTGGCACAGGTCAGCGGTAAACTGCGACAGCCGCTTTCCAAACGCCTGCGTCAGTACAAAAATCCCCACAAGGGCGCACAGCAGCAGCGTCCCGCCTGTCAGCAGCACCGCAATCTGTTTTGTCACAAGAAACAGGGCTATGGTGATCCCGGACATGGAGAGGACAAGCTCCATTGCCACCCGGCCAAACAGCCGCTTTACCGAGAGGTTTTGAAACTTCATTTTACCTCGCCTCCCGTCCATTGATACCCCATGCCGTAAACGGTCTTGATGTAGGGTGCGCCGCCGTCGGATTCGATCTTACTCCGAATCCGGCTGATGGAGGTTGTCAGGGTGTGTTCGTCCACAAACTTCTCGTCTATATCCCACAGCTTTTCCAAAAGCTGCCCACGGGTCAGCACTTGCCGGGGATTTTTACGGAACAGGTTCAGCATTTTGTACTCCATCGGGGATAGGGTCAGGGGCTTGCCGTTTAAGGAAGCCGTCTGCTCCGAGAAGTCCAGAAACAGCCGCCCGTCGTCGTAAATGTCCTTGGCCGGTTTGTGGTGTTCCAGCATGGCGAACATGGCTTTGATTTTTCGCTGCAAGGCCCCGATCACAAAGGGCTTTGTGATGTAGTCCACCGCGCCCACCTCATAGCCCCGTATCTGGTCGCTCTCCTGATCGTTAGCGGTCAGGAAAATCACAATGGTGTCCGGGTGCTGGGGCTTTATCAGTTTGCACAGCTCAAAACCGTTGCCGTCCGGCAGGTTGATGTCCAGCAGCACTAAGTCAAATTCCCGCTGGCGTATGGCTTCGGCTGCGGTTCTGGCGTTTAGGGCAGAAGTCACGCCGTAGCCGTCTGCGGTCAGGTTATAGGCCACCATCTTATTCAAAAAACTGTCGTCCTCGACAATTAAAATCTGCTTCATATCCTCACTTCCTTTGCTTTTTGTAGATAGTATAACAGGCAAATGTCCTTTGTTGCAGAAAACACAATTTTCTGATAAAGGAAAATTTACTCCATTGTTTTAATGCGCTCGATCACAGGATGTCTTTTGCTATATCGTACAGAGAAAACGGAGTAAGCGGCCAGTATGAAGAAAAGCGCTACAAAATATATGCTTATTTCTAAAACTGGAAAATGATAAGTCAATGTCCCGAATGTCCCAACCTGATTGAAAACTTTGCAAAGTACAAATCCTGTTAAAGTTCCAATCGTTAAGGTTAAAATAGCCGTACCAGAAACATAATAGAAACATTCTGTTTGCAGCATTTTGGAGAATTGCTTACTGCTCAATCCCACAGACTGTAAAATACCAAATTCCTGCTGTCTTGATATAATGTTTGTCATTAGCGTGTTGATAAGGCTGATTAGCCCAAAAACAGCAATGAAAAATACCAATCCGTATAACGGCATTTTTATGTTATCCATTTCCTCTTGCAGATAAGTAATAATATCGCTGATACTGAAAACTTCTATACCTCCACGATTTTCCGCCAACTGGAAAATCTTATTCTCAACTTCTGTAAGCTGATCTCTTTCCACATCTACAATGCAGGTTATGTTGAAGTTGGAAACATTTTCTTTCATCATAGGTAAGAGTTCCTGCGGAAAATAGAAAGAAGCTGAATCCCCACCGAGATTAGGAGCTTTCCCAATCCCCATTACAGTAAATTCTTCCCATTGTCCATCCGCTGTTTCCACTTTGACTATATCGCCAATTTGAGGAGTGTAATTATAATAGTCGCTTAACAGCTTGGCGGAATTATCTACGATAACTCCTTTTCCGTTGATAAGTTTCTGGCGGTCTGCGGTTCCCTCAATTAGTCCTTGTGAAAAGGCCTCGTACTGATTTTCGGGGATTCCAATTTGGGTAAAGAAATGGCTGTTACCATCCTTGAAAGGAGTGGGAAATTCCATATTTGAAACACAGCCCTGTATAAATTCAATATTCTTTACGCCATCCATATCTGAAATCGTTTCTTCCAAAACTTCATCCAATGGATTTTTCGTTTGAAGTGCATTGATCCCGGCGGGGCGATCTTCCGCATTTGTGTTGGCGGGATCAAGGGAAAGTACAATGTCGCCATTTGCAAATTGCTGTTTTGCCATGCTTTCTACATCAGTTGAATTAAGGTAGGTGGCGGCACACATCAGTAAAACTCCGGCAAATCCCAAAGACAATACGGTTAGTATAGCTTTTTTCTTGTTCCGGGCAAAGCTCATTCGGGCAAGCGAAGATGGCGTAATTTTTCGATGTTCGATCCGCGTTTTTTCTGTCGCCGGTGTATCAGTCGTATTGATTCGCAGCGCCTCAATAGGCGATACCATAGAGGCTTTCTTTACAGGTGTATGGACAGCAATTTTCAAGGCAATTTCTGTAACAAGGGCAATCACAACGGCACATTCCAGTGTAGTCATCCAATGCCAGCCGTCCGGGACGAAACAATAGCCCAAAACACTTCCCAATACAACACCGATAGGAATTGCAGCACAGGATAACAAAAAACTTTCTTTTCGCACGATACGCTTGATCTGAACCGATGTAGCCCCCAGCACACGCAGTCTGCCATATTCATGTGTTTTCCCGATAACAGAAATGTAGAACAGGCTGTAAATAACCAAAGAACAGGCCAGTACAATTAAACTGCTTGCTCCGATAATCACCAATAGCTCCAGCGTGGATTTTTCTTCTGCCAATCCAAAGTAGGTAGAGCTATACATAACATACTGTTCAGGTACACCGCTTTGTTCCGCAATTTCGTTTATCAGCAGTTTCAAAATTTCGCTGTCCATATTTTCGGTATTTTTCACGCGAACCAAAAGATCGTAACAGTTTGCTTTTTCATACCGGCTATATAAGCCATCCGATACAATGACTTGATAAATACGGGACGCATTACTGCTTTGAATAATGCCGCAAACATGATATGTCTGATTTTTTCCAAAAGGCATATCCAGTGTAACGGTTTGATCCAGTTGAACCGGCAACCCTAAATGCTCCAAATAGGACTGTTCCACAATGATTTCATTTTCTGCCTCCGGCATTTTTCCCAGCAAGTCAGTAACGCCTTTTAGTTCAAGTGCATTTTGATCTCTGTAATACACATCCAAAGTATAGTCATTGATACGGCTCGTTCCCATTGCAGCCTCTTTGCCGACTGCTTCAATCTGGTTGTTATGTTCCAGTTTTTCAAAGACGGTACTGGTACTGTTAATAAAGCTGCCCTGATAGCGTCCTTGCAGATAAAGCCTATTTTCACGGTCTGTTCCGAGATTATATAGTGCTAATACCATCATCAAACTAACTGCAAAAGCAATCGTTATGATAATAAACGCATTGCGTCTTTTATCCGCTTTCATGCTTCGGTCTGCTAATTTTTTTACAATGGCGCTGGTGTCATTCTCAAAAGGCCATGTCATAGTTGTATCACCTCCATATTTGATAAGGCCATTGTAAACCCCAAATGTCCGCGAAATGTTACAGCGGACAAAAAATTTTATTTTTTTGCATTTCTCTGTTATAGCAGTTCAAAATAATAACTCTATTATAGGCAGTTATCAAAGGTTTATCAATGCGGCAACTGTAAACAGATTCTCTGCCAAAGACTCTTAAAACTACTGGCAAGCAATGCAATCTTACGTAAGATTGCGTATTTAGCAGGAATCCCGTTTCCGGAATTCCTGCTAATGCTTGTTGGTGACATATCCCCAAACCCCTGAGATCATTGCCGGTGGCAATGGCTGCGCGTTCCGTTGGAACGCTGAAAACCAAAAGCAGACAAATCTTATTGACGGGATTTTTCTGTGCTGCGCTGCGGTTGTGCTGATTGTAGTTTACGCAAATTGTGATATGTATTCCCCAGTATATATGGGGAGTTAGAAATGTATTGAGATTAGATAGCCTTTTTCTCCAAGTCCTCACAGTAAACGCTTGAAAATAAATGTTCCAGCTCATTTCCAAAGTTGTATGAGATTTTAAGTTTGCGGTTTTCATAAACTGTTATCTGGTCTATCATTTCCACAATAATATCTCTGTCTAATTCTTCAATGTCTTTCAGTTCCAACAACCGCCTTAACCACGGTGTTTCAAAAACATCTTCTGTTACACTTTCCTTTTTCTTTTCTTCCAGCGTTTCAATCTGTTTGGAGTAAAGCGTTTCTTTTTGTTGATAGTCCTCTCGATAAGAAAGAAATTCTTCTTTAGAAATCAGTTCGTCTTTGTAATCTTCATAAATTGACTTTTTCAACTTCTTCACTCTTTCAAGCTCTGCTTTTAACTTTGTCAGTTCTATGTCTGTTGATTTTCTGATTTTTGTTGCTGTGAAAGATTGTGATTTTACAAGTTCCTGCAAGTTCTCTACATTGCGGATAATCTGCTTTAAATCTCCCAGCACAATATCATTCAATACTTGAAACGGGAGCGTGTGCGGAGTGCAATAATCTTTTCCACTTCTTTTGTAAGTTCCACAATAGAATGAATAGGACTTACTTCCGTCAGCACGTCGCCAGAAATTTTTCATCATTGCCCGACCACAATCGCCACACTTGATAAAACCTGCAAAGATATTTTTATTTGTTTCTAAATCAATATCCCTATGTTTTTTCGTCAGCAGTTTTTGTACCTTATCCCACAGTTGACGGTCTATAATCGGTTCATGTGTATTTTCAACCCTTATCCAGTTTTCTTTCTCAACTGGACGCTGTTTGCTTGCCGTATTCATCATAGAGTGGACGCAGACAGCACTTTGATATGTACGGGTCATAAAATGCCAGTATCTTTTCAATCGCTTTTTCGTCCCCGTCCATTGCTTGTGAAAGCAAATAGTAGGACGGCTTCTTAAATATTTGTTTCATTTTTACTGTTTCTTCTTTAGTAATTTTTTCATAAGTGCCAATGAGTTGTGCCGATTTTGGAATACACCGCTTCTGGAAATATTCTGTTTTTTTGCAATTTCTTCGTTGTTCATTTCCAAGAAATAATACATCAGCAAAGTTTCACGGTTACGCTCGGATAACTGTTTCAAGGCTTCTGCCAATTCATCATCATAAACACGAATATCGTAACCGCATACATTGAAAATCGTATAGTCCGTTTCATAATCGTCCCAGACAGCCAGATTTTCTACAACGATTTCTGGGAGTTCGCAAAAGAGCGTTTCTTTCTCTTGTCGTCGTTTTAATTTCTGCTGGTAGTCCTTAACAACATGACGGACAACTTTCTTCAAACAACTTTCAAAACGGCATTGAACTGTTTTCTGGAAGTCAGACGGTTTCATCAATCTCACCCCCTTTCCGCTATGACGTGAAAAGTGGTTCTCCCTCTTTCCGCACCATATAGGGAACGGCAGGTGTGATTTGTTAAGTTGAGAACTCAAAAAATCCAAAATTTTTCCAGAATGAAAAAAGCCCGCACAAAACAGACTGTTTGCACGAGCGAATGAATTTATATATCTAATTAACGATTTTATTGATTGCTTTTTCCATTTATAGCCGATAGATTTCTTTAAAACATTCCATGAAACATACTCCTTGATTTACACATCAAAATTATTTTCCAAAATCATAAAGTATATTTCTAAATAATTTCTAAATGTACCATAGACTTCTTTGTTTGATGTGGATAGCATAAAAACCTTATGATACAATATCTAATTAAAGGAGATGAAATCACATGAATAAAATTGCTATTATTGAAGATGATATAGACATTTGCAATATGATTGCAAAATTCTTAGAAAATAATAAATATATCGTTCATTATGCCTTGAATGGTGCAGAGGGAATAGAATTATGTAAATCGCTTGTTCCAGATTTAATAATACTTGATATTATGTTACCGAAGTTAAATGGAAATGATGTATTACAGAGATTGCGTAAATTTACAAACGCTCCTGTCATTGTTGTTTCCGCCAAAACAATGGTACAGACAAAAATAGATTTATTAAAATTAGGTGCTGATGATTATATGACTAAGCCGTTTGACCTGCATGAGCTTCTTGCTCGTATTGAAGCAAATTTGAAAAGGACTTCAAATACGTCCTGTCAAAATGATACTTTGACATATAGAGATATTGAAATCAATAACTCTCTAGTTTATATCAAAGAGGTATTAGTATCTTTTACATCAACCGAGTTAAAGATTTTAAGACTATTATTGCAATATCCGCAAAAAATTTTTTCAAAGCAAAATTTATATGAATCCATTTGGAATAAAACTTATGCTTATGATGATGATACGATAAATACCCATATCAGTCATATTCGTAAAAAAATTAAGGCGATTACAAATGAAGATTATATACAAACCATTTGGGGAATCGGTTATAAAATTAAATAACTTTAGATTTTCTTTAGACTTATTAGATATAGTGGCATAGAAAGGAGTGTTTAGAATGACAAAATTTATATGCGAAACAAAAAATCTAAGCAAAAAATATAAAGATTTCTATGCTTTAAAGAATGTGAACTTAACTATTCCAAAAGGAGAAATCTACGGTCTTGTAGGCGAAAATGGGGCAGGAAAAACGACTTTAATCAGGTTATTAACAGGTCTTAATTTTAAGAGCGAGGGAGAAATTATCCTATTTGGACATAAGGATAATCTGCAACATGAAAGGTCAAAAATCGGTTGCACGATTGAAATGCCTGCGTTATATAAGGATATGACAGCTTCTCAAAATTTGGAAGTACAAAGAATACAACGAGGTATTCCAAATAAAAAATGTATTACCGATACTCTAGAGTTGATAGGCTTATCCAATGCTGGTAAAAAAAGAGTAGCAAACTTTTCTTTAGGAATGAAACAAAGGCTTGCTTTAGGCGTTGCATTATTAGGCGAGCCAGAATTTTTGATTTTGGACGAACCCGTCAACGGACTTGACCCAACAGGAATTATTGAATTAAGAGAACTTCTTAAAAAATTAGTAAAAGAACGAGAGGTAACGATTTTAATATCCAGCCATATATTAAGTGAATTACATCAGCTTGCTACCTGTTACGGATTTCTTCATAAAGGAGAACTTTTGAAACAAATTTCTACCGAAGAATTAAACGAAGAATGTAAACGCCATATTTGTTTAAGGACAGATAATATCCAAAAAACCACTCTTTTATTAGAGCAAAAGGGAAATATTAACAATTACTCCGTTTACCCCGATAATTCTATTCGGATATACGAGTGCTTAGATAATGTAAGAATGATTTCTAAATTACTATCCAGTAATGGAGTTATTATTGATGAAATTTCTGTGCAAGGAGAAAATTTGGAAACATACTTTGAAAATCTAATAGGGGGACGAAAAAATGTTTAATCAAATAAGAGCAGAATTTTATAAGTTATTTCATACAAAGGCATTGTACTTAACCTTTGCTTTGATTTTAGCAGTCTTTGGAATTTTCTCCATAGGCGGTCAGCAACAATTTGTGGCATCAAGTTCAAGTTTAGACGAAACATGGAAAATAGGAGAAACTGTTGGATTTCTTGCTCGTGCTTATAGCGATACAGCACACCCATTGATTGAAGAAATAATAAGGACAGCCACATCTTATACTGTATTTTTCTGGCTGATTGTTCTTATATTTTCTGTCATTTTCTTTTCAAGAGAATATACGGATTCAACAATTAAAATTGCAATCGCAAGCGGACAAAGCCGAATTAAGTTTTTTGTTGCGAAATATATTGTGATTTCGATTACCAGTATATTTCTATACTTTTCATTTATTATGATTGCATTTATAATAGAATGTGCGAAATTTAATATTCCAATACAACTGTTTCCAATGCTGAAAATTGCAGGACTAAATTGTATGATTATGGGAGCATTTATCGGAATTACACTTATGTTATGTGTAATATTCAAACATACGGCAATCGTTGTAGGTGCTATGTCATTGTTTACATTTAGCGGACCGCTTATCTATATGATGACATGGGATAATATGTCAACTCAATCATGGAGAGTTCTAACCTATTTAAAAATAAATCCTATGTATTACTGGATGAATACCTGTTCTTATAATATGATAAATAATTTAGAAATCAATATTTTGATTTATTTCGTGGGAACTGTAATTATTACATTTCTTGTTTCAGCATTGATACTAAGAAAGCAAGAAATACGCTAATCATAACAGAAAGGGGAAATGCGAATATGTTATATTTCTTATTGATTTGCTTTATTTTCATATTAGCATTTTCCTTATTCTCTATTATCAGAACAATTCGCAACATAAATAAGCAAATAAAGCAACAACGGAAAATACGAGTATCTTTATCAAATAGGGACATTGAAGAATTAGCTTATGCAATCAATCAAAAAGATAATCTACATAAAAAATTACAGGTTCAAATTAAGCAGGAAGAAGAACAGTTAAAACAGTCTATATCTAATATAAGCCACGATTTAAGAACACCTTTGACATCTATACAAGGCTATTTAACACTTCTGCAAGAATGTGAAGATAAACAGGAACAAGGACAATGCATTAAAATCATTAAGGCAAAAACAGATTATCTCACGGATTTAGTACAAGAGTTTTATGATTTATCTGTGATAGAAAATGAGCAAGTTGATGTTGAATGTGAGCGTGTTGACATAAATAGAATTGTTACAGATTGCTTAATTGAAAAGTATTATGAATTTGGAGAAATCCAACCAACCATTCAAACAGAAAATACTCCTGTATGGATATACGGAAATAACCTTATCTGTAAACGAATTATTGAAAATTTAATTGTAAATGCACTTCGTTATTCAGATAATTACATTGAAGTTTCTATCAATCAAAAAGGAGTGTTCACAATTAAAAATTCAACAAAATCCCTTGATGATATTGATGTAAACTTATTATTTAACAAGTTTTATACTGTTGATAAATCACGCACCAAAGGAAGTTCTGGTCTGGGCTTGTATATTGTAAAGGAATTGCTGAAAAAGATTGACGGTAAAATTGAAAATGTAAGTTACGAAAAAAATATTTTGTCTATTAGCATTTGTTTTCCCTTGTATAATGATAAAAAGTTACTGTGATCAGAACATCTGAATACAGTAACTTTTTTAGTAGCTTTAACTCTCTTTTATAAGTTTTTCAAAATATTCTCTTTTCTTCTCTGGAAGTTGATTTAAAAATTCTTCCAGCCATTTTTCTTCTTCTTCTAAAATTCCCTCGTCCTCATAATACTCTGGATATTCCAAATATATTTCATGTTCTCTTTCTTCTCGTTCTTCGTCAGCTTGTGTGCGTACACCGCTCTGCAAAATCAGCTCGACCGGCGAAATTGAGCAGCGGTTCCGCTTGAATTGAGCAATGGGACCGCCCGGATTGAGCAGTCCCACCGCTCAGGTTGAATATGGACAGCACAAAGGTGTCAAGGTATCATAAATACGGTCGGAGTCAGATGTCTTGCAGCCCCTTCCGCTTGCGCATGGATTCCTTGCCGCCAATGACTATGGTGTAGGCGTCGTGGACGATTCGGTCGCAGATGGCATCAGCCAGCAGTGGGTCAGACAGCTTTTCCGGCCAGCCCGGAATGTCAAACTGGGAACAGAAGATCGTGGAGTTTCGCTTGTACCGGGACTCCACGATTTCCAATAAGTCCCTGGCTTCCGTTTCTTTCAAAGGGTACAGAAGCCATTCGTCAATAATGAGCAGGGCATACTTCCTGTACTGGGCCATGAACTTGCGGATGGTGCCGTTACCCCTGGCAATTTGGAACTCTACCAGCAGATCCGGGAGCCGGATGTACTTCACCGCATAAAACCGCCTTGCGGCAGCCATGCCCAGAGCGCAGGCGAGATAGGTTTTGCCGCTGCCGGTGGCACCCAGCAGGATGATGTTGTGGTGCTCCTGGATGTAGTTGCAGGTGCCGAACCGCAGCAGTTCCTCCTGTTTCAGACCTCTGTCGGGCAGATACTCCACATTCTCCAGACAAGCTCCCGGATCCGAGAAGGTTGCCTGCCGGATCAGCTTGTTCAGATGGTTATTCTTTCGGGCATTCCATTCCGCATCCACCAAAAGACCGAGCCGGTCCTCAAAGGCCATGCTTTGGAACTGCGGATCGGCAAATTGGTCCTTCAGCTCGTTGGCCATAACGCTCAGCCGCATTTCACGCAGCTTGGATACCGTTGTTTCAGTCAGCATCACTTGTTCCCCCTTCCGTAATACGCAGCTCCACGGGTGAATCCGTACCGGGATGAGGACGCAGTAGCCGCACTCTGCTCAGGGATGGCTTTATCCTGGCCAGATGCCAGAATAGCCTGGATATTCTTGAGAGAAGGGCGGGGGGTGTATTCCAATGCCCGTTTGCAGGCATTCTCCAGCCGTTCCGGGGTGTATTTGTCTGCCAGCTTCAGCAGACCCATGCAGGACTTGTAGCCCTGCTGCTCTACTTTGTAGCCGCTGAGAATGGCTTGGACAGCGACCTGCGTGTTGCTGCCGACTTTACCGGCCCAGTGAATGAACCGTTCACCATTCCACTGGACATACTTCTGGTGCTCTGGCGGCATATGCTCCTGGATCGTACTGTACTGGTTAAACCGTCCGTACAGCCTGGGATGGGAACAGATTCGGTTTCCACCGTAGAAAACTTCTACCGTGGCTTTGGTGAGCCGGACCTCTACCTTCTGCTTGATGTATTCAAAGGGAACAGAATAATTCATACGCTCCACAGAAATGTGGTAATTTGGTCCCACCGTTGCCACTTTCCAGGTGGCCAATTCAAAAGGTCTGGGCGGCAAAGGGCGCAGAAAGGGTCTTTCTTCCGCAAAGCTGCTGGCCCGGCTACCCTCCCTTTTCTGGAAAGGTTTGTGGTTGAACGTCTCCAGACGGTCCCAAATCGCCTTGTTCAGTTCCAATAGAGACAAAAACTGGCGGTTCCGCAGAGCGGCCAGTATGAAGGTAGAGATGATACCGACGGTACCCTCAACAGCAGCTTTATCCTTGGGAGTGCGGACTCTGGCAGGCAGAATTGCCGTGCCGTAATGCTCTGCCAGCTCCTGGTACGATTTGTTGAGAACGACCTCATCCTTCCCATGCTTTTGCACGCCGGTTTTCAGGTTGTCGCACTGGATGATCCGGGTGACACCGCCGAAGTATTTGTAGGCATTCACATGGGCAGTGGTCCATGACTCCTGATTCATGGAGAAAAAGGCTTCTACATAGCTGTAGCCGCTGTACGGCAAGGTTGCCACGAACACATAGGCCGGGATAATTTCACCGGTGTCTGTGTCAATAACAGCGGCAGTATCGCCGGCCCAGTCCACCTGCATAACCTCACCAGGCTTGTGGTTCAGGTGCATGGCAGCGTTGACCTTTGTCAGATAGTCGGCATAGTACTTGTTGAACTGGGTTGATTGGTATGGAATCTCGCCCGCCGCCCGGCACTGGTCGCAGTATTCCAGCCACAGCAGGTTCAGAGTAACACCGCTGCGCTGGAGTTCCTTGTGGACAGAGGCATAGTCCGGCATCTTGTAGACAGGCTTTGAGGTGCTGGACGGAAACAGCCGCTCTGAGAGCTGCTTATCCGACATTTCCTCCGGCAGCGGCCATTGCAGGCCGCAGTTCGCCGCCCGTTGCAGGGTTGCTGCCACAGTGTTCCGAGCGCAGCGGCAGCTTGACGCGATCTCGGTCTTGTTGAGTCCCAGGCTATGGAGCCTGAGGATCTCACGGTAATTGGTCATACAGGTGACCTCCTTGTAGATATTTACGCCAGAAATCTGACGCATATCTACATTTTACCGCAGTGCTCAACGACAGCGGCAAGGGTGCTCAATCCCGCCGGAATGGATGCTCAATTTGAGCGGTTGAGGCGCGCAATCTCGCGCGGAATACTCAGCTTGTGCTAAGTCCATATATTTTCCAATAAGGAATTGAAGATATTGACTATACCCAAGAGAACTAACTAAATAAGTAATTCGTTCATAGTCTTTCAATGTCATTTCTTTTTTTCCAGTTAAAAGGTCATGGTCGTAAGAAGAACAAACTTCTAAAAATTCCTGTTCCTGCGTTTCTGCTTTTTTCATTGTTCATACGGAATTTTCCATAAGGTAAGAGGTCAGCAGAAGTAGAAGCGATACCCTCAATATCGGTACGAATTATCTTTACCACTTCATTTTTCTTGTATAACTTGCCCTCAACCAATACCGCATTATCATTTAAGGAAATGATGTCAAAGGCAGTATCTTTCAAAGTAGCACTTCCTTGTGGCTTTGTATCGCCCGTTTCTAAATCTCGTTTCTGAATTTTGACACCGCCACGGATAACCTTGTCTGATACGGAAAACTGGTTACTTCCAGTAAGTACGGCAAGGTCGCCGTCCTCTGTAATTTGTGTAAGGTATAAGCCCTTAATCTGTTCGGACTTATCGCCAGCCTGCATATATGCACCGTCCAGCAAGTAACCGTTTGGAGCTTTTGTTTCTTCTACGGTTAGTGTTCCAAGTGGAAGAACTGCCTTGCCGTCCTGCATATAGAAACTGTCGCCAGATACTTTGTATGTGTCCGCTAATTTTGTAACATAATGGATTGTACCGTCGCTGTCTGTTTCGGCGATTGTCTTTGTAACCCATGTTCTTGTAGCTTCGGCAGGGAGATTGTCTTTATTGTAGAAGCCAGTATAATACTTCCATGTAAATTCCGCACCTGCTAAAGAAGCGTTCCCCTGCGGATTGTCTTTCTGTGTTTCCATATCAATCTTGAAGAGTTCAATCAAAGTGTCTGTTACCTTTGGTGTATCTGATACGTTCAAGGTCGCTGTCTTTCCAGCTTCAACCTTTAAGGAATATATATTTGTATCAACCTTATATCCTGCTGGTGCGGATAATTCCTTGATATAGACTGTGTCAGCCTTTACCTCTACGACATCTGTATTTCCGTTTTCATCAGTCGTAAGGGTGGCAAGCTGTTTCGTGCAGTCCTTATCAGCAA
>SKEA01001064.1_pt1 | contig 21614 bp, 18 predicted proteins | sample 4826601 | NCBI WGS metagenome assembly SKEA01 (sample SAMN11008821, study PRJNA524170) | human gut metagenome | biome: Human fecal sample; material: Feces; isolation source: fecal sample from pouch patient p13, p53 | host: Homo sapiens | place: Israel: Tel-Aviv | collected 2016-07-06 | reverse complement strand
ATAAATAACTTATTGAGCATATAAAAAGTGCATATTAAATGCACTTTTTAAGAAGGTTGCGTTGTTGGTGGTTCGGTAGTATCTGGTACTGTTGGTTGTTCAGGTGTTGGCTGCTCGGGTGTTACTGGAACCGTTGGGGCAGGTGTTTCTACCTTCATTGTACCAACAGCAATTAAAGCATCATGACCTTTATAATAACTATTTGCTTCTTTAGTTTTAGAAATCAGATTTCCATTTTTATCATAAACAAGACGATAAGAGACAGCTCTTCCCCCGTTTGAACCAGCTGTTCTTGTTACTTGTTGACCTTCTGGAATGGTATCATCATTTTCATATTTGGTATTAAAACCAACATCTCCAGTTTTTTCACTGGTAAATTTTACGTAACTTCCATCGACATCAGTTCCAATAATTTTACAAGTTAATTTACTATTTGCATAGCTTGCTTCAATTTTAGTTGGATAATCACGATTATTTTTAAATTTAAAATCAGGACCACCCCATGATACAGTAGCATCTCTACCAATTGGGACATAACTTGAAATATATGTGTGATTTGATCTTTCTGTTACTTTTAAATTAGCAAGAACAACAGCGTTATATAAAGTTGAAGAAGTTTGACAAACCCCTCCTCCTACTTCTTGGACTGTTTCTCCATTTAAATAAGCTCCTGCTTCACCAAAACCGGCAGCCTTTGTACGTTTTCCAACAGTATGATTATATGAAAATTCTTCACCAGGTAATAATATAATACCATTGCATTTTTCACCAGCTAATTTGACGTTATTTTTTCTTACTGATGATCCACTGACATATGTTGAATATTCTGCAGAAGAAATTTCAATTAACCAGAGCAGCTGTAAGGTCATGATCTGGTATAAAGTCGTGTAATATAAAAGACAAAGAGGAGGACAGGTATGCATAAGTGGAAGCTTTTTAAGAAGTCAGCTGCACTCGTTCTGAGCTCAGCGGTGATCGCGTCAGGAGTGCCGGTAACGGCAATGGCGTCTGAGGCGGAAGTTTTTAGTGACGTGTCGGAAGAAACACAAGGAGAGACAGCACAGGAAGAAGGAGAGAACGAGAATCAGGAGTCTGTTTCCCAGGGCCAGCCGGAAGTTGGTGAAGCTGATATCCAGTCGGAAGAGCCGGAAGAAAGTGATGCAGAAGCTATTCAGGAAGAAGTAGCAGAAATTTCAGCAGAAGAGATTCAACAGGAAGAGGAGCCGCAGATCCAGGATGATACAGAAGAGGTATTCGGTGATGGAGAAGCATTTATGGCAGAAGCAGGCGAGGTTCTTCAGGATGCTTCTGAGATCACTGTTGCAGGAGTGAAATATCTCTGGTCCATGCAGCCGGCAGAGGGATATACACAGATAGGAACAACAGGCGTTTATGTAAAAGTAGCAGACGGGCAGACAGCTCTGAGCGGAAAGCTGTACGGAACGACAACCTTAAGTTATTCGGAATTTTATGCCGGGGATACCACTCAGGAGAGTTATGACGCTATCACTTCGGCAACAACGAGTAAAAATCAGATTTTTGCTAATGAGGACAGCACAGAGGTGACCTCTTCCGGATATCAGATCCAGGGTGTGAAGAATGTAAGTGTTGCAGTGGACGCGGAAACCTATGTAGATGCACAGGCGCTGAAAGCTGCTTCCAAGCTTCCGAGAGAGGGTGTCTATACAGAGGCAGCAGATATTACGCTGAATGAAGCACCGTCACAGGAAACAGGACAGTATAAAACTCTGAATACAGACGGAACATACAGTGCAACAAAATTCGATGTAAAAGCAACGGTCACAGATGCATCCGCCCAGATCCAGGCACCGTCGATCTGGGGTGATTACATGCTGGTGGTAAAAGAAGCCGGCACAAAATATCTCCGCAATTCCAGACAGGGTGATTTTGCTGTAGGCGGAAATACACTGGGAGTGATCCTTGAAACTGCCAGTGGTAAGAAGGTAGGACTTCGTCATACCTATGAAATCTGGGTACAGCCCTACGAACTTGCGTTTTCAGCAGGATCCGGGCTTATCGGGGAAAAAATTTCAAAGGTGACTTATATTACTCCGGACGGCTCCTATGTATATGAGTTCGGAGACAAAGCTCCTCTTGTAAAAAAACAGCCTGAAGCAGGAATGAAGGTACAGGCAGCTTTTGTAAAAGAAAATACAACCCAGGTTAAAGTTGATGATCTTGACAAATATGAAAACCCTAAGGTTTCCGTATACTACACAACAGGAAGTGGCCATGGTAAAAAGACAACGTATGTTGTAGATCATGCAGTGGCAGAGAATGGGGTGGTAACCTTTGACAGCAGTGTAGCCAGGGCCGGGGATGAGATCTACACGGTTATGATCTCAAGCGACAATTATGTGGATATGACAAAAAATATCACACTGACAGGCCAGCCAATCACGGTTTCCAATGTTTCCTATTACTGGGTAAAGGGAGCGGTGGATGGATATACACAGATTCCGGGAACAGATATTTATTATAAGGTGGCAAATGGACATCAGGCACTGACAGGAACACTTTACGGTACGGCATCTCTGTCATACGAGGAATTTTATGCGGGAGATGCAACGAGCCGCAAGTATGATTCCGTTACATCTGCCACAACCAGAAAAAGTACTGTTTTCGGAAATGCAGATGTTCAGAATCTGACAGAAAATGGCTATGAGATCGCAGGAGTAAAAAAGGTTAATGTAGCTACAGATGCAAAAACGTATGTAGAGGCGCAGATCCTTTCAGAAGCGGGAGAACTTCCGGAAAGCGGAGTATATACAGAAGCAGCAGGGATCACCCTGGGACGTACTCCGACGGTAGAGCCTGGGCAGTATAAAACACTGAATACAGATGGAACATACAGTGCTACAAAATTTAATGTAAAAGCAACTGTGACAGATGCGGAGGCAACACTCAAAACATCTTCTCGCTGGGGAGATTATGAGATTGATGTAAAAGAAACCAGCACAAAATATCTCCGCAATACAAAGAGTGATTCCGATTTTGCAGTTAACTCCGGGATTCAGGGAATGATCCTGGAAACAACAGACGGCGGAAAATATGGCATGCGTCATATGAACGAGATGTGGCTGAAGGTGTATAAGGTTGCCTTTGCAAAAGATACAGGTCTTGAGGGAAAAACCGTAAACAAGATCACGTACATTATGGCAGACGGCGCGTATGTATATGAATTTGCAGATGGTATTTATGTTAAACCGCAGGCAACAGAAGAGATGGCTGTTTCTCCGGAATTTACGGACAGCACCCATGTTAAGCTTGCAAATCTTGATAAATACAAAAATCCGAAGGTATCTGTTTTCTATACAACAGGTGTCGGACATGCTTCAGAGACAACATATCTTGTACAGGATGCAGTAACTACAGATGGAGTGGTTGCTCTGGATTCCACTGTAGCGAGACCGGAAAATGAAACCTATACAGTAAGAGTTTCCAGTGATGGTCATGCAGATGTTTCTGTTCAGCTGGTGTATGGAACGATTGCTTTTAAAGAAAATTCAGGAGTTCTTTATATCGGAAGCTCCAGACAGCTTGAAGCAACAGGCGAGAATTGCAAGGATGTAACATACGCTTCCGATAATGAAACGGTTGCATCTGTGGACGAGAACGGAAAAGTAACTGCGAAAGCAGCAGGAACAGCCGTGATCACAGCAACATCTGCAGCAGGAAAAACTGCACAGTACAAGCTTACTGTAAAAACGCCATCTGTAAAACTGAATGCATCAGCGAAGACGCTTTATGTAAAAGGATCTCCAGCTACAGTGACGCTGAAAGCAACGACCGCAGGTGTTACCGGAAAAGTAACCTATACAAGCAGTAAACCATCTGTTGTAGCTGTAGCCGCAAATGGAAAGGTAACTGCAAAGGCGGCAGGTACAGCTGTGATCACAGCGAAATGCGGAAATTATAAAGCAACCTGCAAGATCACAGTTAAGAAGCCGTCTGTAAAAGCTTCGGCTTCAGCGAAGACTGTATTTGTGGGTGGAACAAGCCAGATCAAAGTGAAAAAAACAGGCGTTAGCGGAAAAGTTACTTATACAAGCAGTAATAAATCCGTTGCAGTGGTAAGCGCAGGCGGAAAAGTAACAGCAAAAAAAGCAGGAACAGCTACAATTACAGTAAAATGCGGAAGCTACAAAGCAACCTGCAGGATCACAGTAAAAAAAGGTAGCCTGAAGATCACATCCAAAACAGCTGTAAGTGTAAAAGCAAAGAAAACAACAGCCATCAAGGCAGTTGCTACTTCAAAGGCAAAGATCACCTACAGAAGCAGCAATACAAAAGTTGCTACTGTAAGCAGCAAAGGTGTTGTTAAAGGTGTGAAAAAAGGAAAAGCTGTTATCTATGTAAGCAGCAACGGAATCACAAAAAAGGTAACAGTTACAGTGAAATAAGCATATATTTCACTTGAATATACTTGATATGTTATAAAGAACCTTTCCCAAAACTGCTTCGGGTCTGCGAAAATGCATGCCCGAAGCAGGAAAAAAGAAAAAATTCGATTTTTTTGAAAAATTTTAATTTTTTCTATTGACAAAGTACAGAAACTCTAATATAATAGCTCTTGCAGTTGAGCAACACACAAACAACTGAAACAGAATAACGAAGCGTGGCTCAGTTTGGTAGAGCGCTGCGTTCGGGACGCAGAGGTCGCAGGTTCAAATCCTGTCGCTTCGACTAATAGCTTGAGAATCCCTTGGTTGAGGGATTCTTTTTTATGTTTGTACATCCTGGAGCTTTTTTCAGTTGATGGAATGATTTCTCTCGATCTTCATATATATTAACGAAACCGAAATACCGGAGGGACGTGCGTTGGCTGGATATCAGCGTTTTGTTGCGTATGTGTACGAGTATCGGAAAGGAAAAAAAGATGGCAGCAGCGGTTATGTGAGGGTGGAGGCCAGAGATAGGAAATGCCGTGTGGAGGTTCATCTGCGCTGCGTTGGACTGGAGCCTGGAAGTCGGTGCAGAGTGTATGGGTTTGTGCGGCAGGAAGGGCTGATGGATGGTATTTTGATCGGAAGCTGTGTTACAGGGCGGGAACGGATCGAGTGCGCACTGGAGACGGATACAGGGGATATTGGAGGCATGGGAAAAAGTCTTCAGGAGCTTGGAGGACTGCTTCTGATCTCCGATGCCGGCGGATTCTGGGGAACGGAATGGGATGATCAGCCGATCCGGCCGGAGAATTTCCGCGAGTGGAAGAAAAAAGAAATGGAATCTCGGAAGGAAACGGAGAAAACAGGAACGGAATATCAGAAGGCGGCGGAGAAAACAGGCAGAGAGCGGGAAGAAAAGGAAGAAGAAAATCAAAAAGATGGAACCTTGCCAGAAGTGCAGGAAAATCAGAAGGAGTCAGACAGGATCATGACGGTGGAGGAGATTCAGGAGGATGTATTAAAGACATCGGAAACCGGAAATTCATATCAGGCTCCCAGTCCGCATCCGCTGGAGCCACTGCGACCAGGCCAGTCATCACCGCATCCGCCGGAACCACCACGACCAGGCCAGCCGTCACCGCATCCGCCGGAACTACCACGGCCAGGCCAGCCGTCACCGCATCCGCCGAAACCATCGCGACCGGAGCCATCTCGTTCACTTCCGGGAATACCCTGTGATGATCCCTTTAACGACGGCTATTTCACAGACTGCCGCAAGATCAGACCATCGGACTGCAGTGCCTTATGCAGAAAAAACGGCTGCTTCTGCAGCAACCGTTTTGTCATGTACGGATATCAGAATTTCGGCCATCTTCTGCTGTGCAGAAATCCCCGGGGACAGTACATACTGGGGGTACCCGGTGGATACAGCCAGCAGGAACGGTTTATGGCCAATATGTTTGGCTTTCCCCACTTTAAGGAATGTCCGGATATTCATATCCCAGGCGGAAAGGGAGGATACTGGTACTGTTTTATTAACATCTGATCAGAAAAATTTCGGCATCCATGCAGATAAGCAAACAGTTTTGCAAATCCGCAGATCACAGCTCCATACCACGAATTTCTACTACCGGGATCGTCTGAGACAGGATATCCCGGTAGTTTTTCATTTCTTCCTCGGAGCAGGCAGAGAATCCCGGTATCAGAACTCCGTCGGAATCCCGGTAAGCCTGGAGATAATAAGCTTTTGCACCGCTTAACCATCGGCTGATCTCCTGAAAATCTTTTTCGGAATGAAGTTCCCTCACAACTGTTGTACGAAATTCATAATCAAGGTGTCCGTCCAGCAGCCATCCGGCAGTTTCCCGGATCCCATCCAGATCGGCATGTACACCGGTAAGCACATGATAGTTGGAAGGACAGGCCTTGATATCCATGGCAACTTTGTTGATCAGGTCAGCTGCTGCGAGATTTTTTACCACGGAGGGGCGGGAACCGTTGGTATCGAGCTTCACATCATAGCCCAGCTCCCTGATCCTGCTGAGAAATTCCGGCAGCTCCGGTGCAAGTGTGGGTTCACCGCCGGAAATACAGACGCCATCGAGAATCCCCTTTCTTTTTTTTAGAAAAGCCAGGATTTCCTCCTGGGAATATTCGGGCTGGGTGTCAGGCTCCACGACAAGAGCTCCATTCTGGCAGAATGGGCAGCGGAAGTTGCAGCCGCCTAAGAATATGGTACAGGCTACCCTTCCCGGATAATCCAGCAGGGTTGTTTTGTTAAATCCACATATTTTCATAGGAAAATCCCCTTGTTTCTCTTATTTATGATACTACAAGCATACTCTCCCCCGAAAAAAGCTGCAAGCCTTTTTAACCGAATCAAGTAAGTTTCCTGCGGAGCTGCGAAAAGCAGTAAGCAGAGATGGGGACTTGCTCATGGAAGAAAAAAAACATATAATTTATGGGCTACACCTCCTGGGGCTGCATTGACCTTGTCAGTGCATCTACAGCAGAGCTGAAAAAACGCTACGGTTACATCTACGTGGACCGCAACGACGATGGAACAGGTACACTGAACCGTTATAAGAAAAAATCCTTCTATTGGTATAAAGATGTGATCGCTACCAATGGTGAGTCACTTCACAAATAATCTGGCTGCTTGACTTTTCGGAAAAAAGCAGATATAATGCATTCATTGACGCAGACAATGGAGTTCGCGAGAGTTTCCGTTGTCTGCGTTTTTCTGTTATACAATAAGAAAACGCTGCAGAAATTAGTGTGGAAATTTCTGTGGCGTTTTTGGCTGTGTGCGAATATCTGTTTTGCAGCAGATTGACATGAAATATTTGAAAAGTTATAATCGAACGGACAGAAGGCTGAGAGCAGTCTTAGTATGAACAGATAGAATCCCGGAGTTTTTTCCGGAATGTGAAGTTACAGGAGGAGTAAAAACGTGACAGATCAGGAACGTTTTATGAAAGAGGCAATCCGCCAGGCAAGAAAGGCCCGTGCATTGGAGGAAGTGCCAATCGGCTGCGTGATCGTGCATGAGGGAAAGATCATAGCCAGAGGCTACAATCGCCGCAATACAGATAAAAATACCTTATCTCATGCAGAGCTTAATGCTATCCGAAAGGCAAGTAAAAAGCTGGGAGACTGGCGTCTGGAGGGATGCACCATGTATGTAACGCTGGAGCCTTGTCAGATGTGTTCCGGTGCACTGGTACAGTCCAGGATCGATGAGGTGGTGATCGGCTGTATGAACCCGAAAGCAGGCTGTGCCGGATCTGTGATGAATCTTCTTCAGATCGAAGGCTTTAATCATCAGGTAAAGATCACAGAAGGGGTATTGGAAGAGGAATGCTCCGAAATGCTTTCCACATTTTTCAGGGAACTGCGGGAGAAAAAGAAGCAGGCAAAAATCCTGAAGAAGCAGGAAGCAGAGCGCCTTGCCGGACAGACACAGTCAGAGAGAGCGGAATAGAACGAAAAATCCCGGGAGATTTACTCTTGACAGAATCCTGTGAAAATATCAAAATAAAATCATAAATGGATTTCACTATTACAGACAGAAAATCCATTCAGACCAAGCGAAAGTCGTTGATACAGGAACGACAGAAAATGGAGGAACAAAAAATGGAACTTGAAGCTTTAAGAAAAGACATGGTAGCAGCAATGAAGGCCAAAGATAAGGTAACAAAGGAAGCAGTTTCCGCACTGATCGCAGCAGTAAAAAAAGCTGCCATTGATGAGGGATGCCGTGATGACATCAAAGGAGAGCTTGTAGACAAAGTTATCCTGAAAGAGCTGAAAACAGCAAAAGAGCAGATCGACACCTGCCCTGCAGAACGTACAGATCTGAAAGAGGAGTATCAGGCAAGATATGATATCATTGCGAAATATGCTCCGAAGCAGATGGATGAAGCAGAGATCAAGGCTTATATAGAGGAGAAATTTGCAGATGTTCTGGCAACAGGAAATAAAGGCCAGATCATGAAGGCAGTTATGGGAGATCTGAAGGGAAAGGCAGACGGCAAGCTGATCAATCAGGTAGTTGCCGGATATTGTAAATAAAATAATAGTACAAAAAATCCCGCCGGATCAGTCATAAATGACGGACCCGGCGGGAATGCTGTTTATATAGAGATCATATATTATAACCTTTTTTACGCGCGCCGCACCTCGGAATGGTCTCACAGACGTTACCTTTACAGTTAACTCAGCCCAGGCACCCTCACGGCACACAAGAGCTTCTGCTTAGTGCTGCTGCATTCCTGCCCTGACACGGTTCACAGATTCCTGTTGCGTAAGACCCAGACGTCAACGCCACTTATAAAGGGCTGCTCTGCAAGATACAAGCCTCAGATTGGCATCACCCCTGCTGTAGCGGATTGCAGGTACAGGGCACCGCTATCTCCCCGGCTGCGCGGAATTTAATTATAGACTCTGAAACCGGATTTGTCAAGGTACAGACCGAAATAAATCAGTTCATATTAAGTGTACAGTACTGTACCGCTCCGTTTTTGGTGTTGCGAAGGGTGAAGCTGATATAGGCGGACTGCTTCGCGGAAAGGTTTCCGATACGGAGCGTGGAAGAAGAAGCCCCGCTGTTAGGGGCGTTGTAATTGGTACTATACTGTGTATGGGTCCGGTTGTTGTTGAAAGAAACGCCTGTGATCTTCCAGCCATTTGCAGCGGTGCATTTCATGACAGCATTCTTCTGTGCCTTGTTGGCGTAACGAAAGGCGTTATGGCCGGAGCTTTTGAATTTTCCGGCAAGATTGCCTTTTACACCTGTGATGGAGACGGATTTCAACGGGTTGACATAACGAAGCACCTTGATGGTGGAAGTATAGGTTTTGTTTCCGACCTTGAAGGAAATCTTTCCTGTTCCGGGCTTTTTAACGGCAAAACCGATATTGTAGAAATGATCGGAGTGAGTGTACGGTTTTGCACCCTTGCGGAAAGCCTCCGTGGTACTTTTGAAGCTGCTGGAACCGAAGTAATCCAGTGCGATCACAGATCCTCCGCTGACTACTTTAACATTGGATTTGAGAATGTTCTGTTTAGCAGGAATATTGCTGATCGAGATCTCATCGTATCCCAGGTCCTTTCCGGATGTGGGCATATAAACGATCCGGGTTTTGGAATAATTGATCGCTGCACTGGCGGCGAGAGGAGTCATGGCGCATACCATGGCTGCGGCTAATAAAGCGCAGGATAGTTTTTTGAGAAATTTTTTCATAGGACTCTCCTTTCTAGATAAAAATTTTCTGTAAACATACGAAAGTTACTGATAATTTTATTTTACGATGAGATACAGGTAAAGTCAATCAATACACTCGCTGTTTTCGTGCTTTTTTGGCTATTGTACACTGCCTGAAAATGCTTTATAATATTATATTGTGTAAAACTCTGTGAAAAGAGAGGATACAGTAGTTGTTCTGCAGAAATACGTCAGGTGGAATATCTGTCTTATATGCAGACAGCAACAAATAAAATGTGCACATAAGAGGGCATAGAATGGAGGACGCTATGATTAAAAGAATCGGTCTGCTGACAAGCGGTGGTGACTGTCAGGCACTGAACGCAACCATGAGAGGCGTTGTAAAGGGTCTGAGCAACAGCGTTGAGAACCTTGAGGTTTATGGATTTGATGACGGATATAAGGGACTGATCTACGGGAAATACCGTATGCTTACAGCCAGGGACTTTTCCGGAATCCTGACTCAGGGCGGAACTATTCTCGGAACATCCAGACAGCCATTCAAACTGATGCGGGTTCCGGATGAGAAGGGACTGGATAAGGTTGAGGCCATGAAACAGACTTACTATAAGCTCTGTCTTGACTGTCTTGTGATCCTCGGCGGAAACGGAACGCAGAAAACCGCCAATCTTCTCCGCGAGGAAGGCCTGAATATCATCCATCTTCCGAAGACCATTGATAATGATATCTGGGGTACAGATATGACCTTTGGCTTCCAGAGCGCTCTGGAGATCGCAACAAATGCCATTGACTGCATCCATACAACAGCTGCATCTCATGGACGTGTATTTATTGTTGAGATCATGGGACATAAGGTCGGAAGCCTTACACTGAATGCCGGTGTTGCAGGCGGAGCAGATGTGATCCTGATCCCGGAGATCCCATACGATATCAATAAGGTTGTAGAAGCCATCCAGAAGCGTAACAAGGCAGGCAAGCGTTTTACCATTCTTGCAGTAGCTGAGGGAGCTATCTCAAAAGAAGATGCAGAGCTTCCGAAGAAAAAATACAAAGAAAAGCTTGCGGAAAGAGCGAAGAAATATCCGTCTGTATCCTATGAGATCGCAGACCAGATCCAGCAGGTGACCGGAAGTGAGGTACGTATCACAGTTCCGGGACATATGCAGCGAGGCGGAGAGCCATGTGCATATGACCGCGTTCTTTCCACAAGGATCGGTGCCGGTGCAGCGCAGGCGATCATGGATGAGGAATACGGTGTTATGATCGGTGTCATCAACGGCAAGATCAAGAGGGTTCCTCTTGCTGAATGCGCAGGCAAGTTGAAGATGGTATCTCCAAAGGATCAGCTTGTAAAAGCAGCCAAACAGATCGGAATCAGTTTTGGCGATTAATGAATTATGAGTCATCTGGCCGCCGCGGGAGTCTTTCCGCGGCGACTGTGGCGAAGAGAAGGAGAGTTTTATGAGTTATACTGCTCTTTACCGTAAATTTCGTCCCGACAATTTTGACGATGTAAAAGGACAGGATCATATTGTGACAACACTGACAAACCAGATCAAGGCGAACCGTATCGGACACGCATACCTGTTCTGCGGAACGCGTGGTACCGGAAAAACTACGGTTGCAAAGATCCTGGCGAAGGCAGTAAACTGTGAACATCCTGTAAATGGCAGCCCCTGCAATGAATGTGCCATGTGCAAGGCCATTCAGGCGGGAACTGCCATGAATGTGATCGAAATCGATGCAGCCTCCAACAACGGTGTTGATAACATCCGTGAGATCCGTGAGGAAGTGGCTTATCGTCCAACAGAGGGCAAATACAAGGTTTATATCATCGATGAGGTGCATATGCTCTCAACAGGTGCATTTAATGCTCTTCTGAAAACATTGGAGGAGCCGCCTTCTTATGTTATTTTTATCCTGGCAACTACAGAGGCCCACAAGATACCGATCACAATACTGTCCAGATGTCAGCGCTATGACTTTCACCGGATATCCATTGATACCATTGCTGCCAGACTTTCCGAGCTTCTGACAGCAGAAGGGGTGGAAGCAGAGGAGAAGGCTGTACGCTATGTGGCAAAAAAAGGCGACGGGTCCATGCGAGATGCCCTGAGTCTTCTGGATCAGTGTATTTCCTTTTATCTGGGACAGGTGCTTACTTATGATAAAGTCCTGGATGTTCTGGGAGCTGTGGATACAGAGGTATTCAGTAGGCTTCTCCGAAAGGTTCTTTCCGGCGATGTGACAGGTTCCATCCATGTGCTGGAGGACCTGATCACAGGCGGCCGGGAGCTGGGACAGTTTGTATCAGATTTTACCTGGTATATGCGAAATCTTCTGCTTGTGAAGACTTCCGAAAATCCGGAGGAAGCCATTGATGTTTCTTCTGAGAATCTGAAGCTTCTGAAGGAAGAGAGCGGGATGACAGATGTGGAGACGCTGATGCGTTACATTCGTATTTTTTCCGATCTGTCCAATCAGATCCGTTTTGCAAGCCAGAAGCGTGTATTGGTGGAAATCGCACTGATCAAGCTGTGCAGACCGGCCATGGAGACAAATCTGGACTCTGTTCTTGACAGGCTTCGTGTCCTGGAAAAGCAGATGGAGGAACGGCCTGTGCAGCAGGTGATCGTTCGGGAGAGCGAGGCCGGTGGAGCCGGGGAACCGGGGGCGGCAGTGACCGGTACAGCAACGGTACAGCAGCAGAAACCACAGAAGGCAGCTCCTGAGGATCTTCAGAAGATCGTGGCAGGCTGGCGTGCCATCGTGGGTCAGACTACCGGACTTTTCAAGCAGTCCCTGCAGCGTGCAGTCCCCAAGTATAACGGAGAAACAGGAGATCCCATCCTTTATGTGGAATTCCAGGATTTTCTGGGGATGAATTATGTAGACAATCCGGAGGCGAAGAAAGAGCTTCAGGACATTATTGCTGCCCGGACAGGCAAAAGCGTGGAGATACATATGCTGGTAGCCAACAAACATCAGCACACCAATCTCGCGCAGATCACAGTAGACGATGCACTTCGGGAGAATATCCACATGGATATCGTAGTGGAAGAAGACCCGGATGAGGAGTCATAAATCCGTAAACAAAAAACAGGAGGAAAGTATTATGGCAAAAAGAGGTGGATTTCCTGGCATGGGTATGCCGGGAAACATGAATAATCTTATGAAACAGGCGCAGAAAATGCAGCGTCAGATGGAAGAAAACCAGAAAGCTCTTGAGGAAAAAGAGTTTACAGCAACAGTAGGCGGCGGAGCTGTTTCCGTTACAGTTTCCGGTAAACGTGAAATAACAAAGGTCACACTTTCCGAGGAAGCGGTAGATCCGGATGATATCGAGATGCTTGAGGACATGATCGCGGCAGCAACAAATGAGGCGCTCCGTCAGGTTGAGTCCGAGTCAGCAGCAGTGATGTCCAAACTCACAGGCGGCCTTGGCGGTCTTGGCGGAGGTCTTCCTTTCTGATGGAATATTACAGCAGCCATATCAATAAACTTATTGAGCAGCTTTCCCATCTTCCGGGGATCGGAGCCAAATCTGCCCAGCGTCTTGCATTTCATATCATGAATATGCCGAAGGACCAGGTGGAGCAGCTGACCGCCTCCATTACCGATGCAAGGCAGAATGTTCAGTACTGTAAGTGCTGTTACACGCTGACAGATCAGGAGCTTTGTCCGATCTGCGCCAATCCCAAAAGGGATCACAGCACGATCATGGTGGTTGAGAATACTAGGGATCTGGCAGCATATGAGAAAACAGGTAAATTTGACGGTGTATATCATGTACTTCATGGTGCAATCTCCCCGATGCTTGGGATCGGGCCGGATGATATCAAACTGAAGGAACTGATGAAGCGCCTTCAGGGGGATGTAAAGGAAGTTATTGTGGCAACCAATTCCAGTCTTGAAGGCGAAACGACAGCTATGTACATCAGTAAGCTGATCAAACCGACCGGGATCAAAGTAAGCCGTATCGCTAGCGGAGTTCCGGTGGGCGGTGATCTGGAGTATATTGATGAGGTGACACTTCTCCGGGCACTGGAAGGAAGAGTGGAACTATAACCGGATCAGGTGAAAAATTCCCTGAGGGATTGCAAAAAGTGATAAGCAGCCAGGAAATTTCCCCAGATTATAAAGGAGGTGAGACTGGTGGCAAAAAAGAAAGCAACCTCATCGGATGTGGCAGCACGCGCAGGAGTTTCCCAGGCAACGGTATCCATGGTGCTGAACCGGAAATATAATGTTTCTTTTTCGAGAGAAACTGTGGAGCGGGTGGAGCAGGCGGCCAGAGAGCTTGGCTATGAGCTTCCCGGACGTCGGAAACACAAAGCTGACAGAAAAGAAAAGCTGATCGTTGTTTTCTGCCCCACACTCACCAGTCCCTATTATGTACTGCTGCTTCAGGGGATCGAGGCTGTGGCCAATGAGCAGGGATATGGGGTATTTATCTGCAACACCCAGCGCGATGCGGGGTTGGAAGAAAAATATCTCCGTATGATGCAGACCATGCGGCCGGCAGGGATCATCTATACCTGCAATCCTCATCCGGATTTCCAGCATCAGGTAGAAAAGATTGCAAAAGAAACACCGCTGGTCATCATCAGCAACAAGGAAAAAACAACCACGGTAGATGCTATCAATCAGGACAACACAGTGGTAGGAAGGCTGATGGCCAGACATCTTCTTGATCTGGGGCACACGGATGTGGCATTTATCACGCCGCCACTTACCAGACGGCAGTGGCAGCGCTCCAAGCGTGTGGAGGGTTTTGTCCGCGAGTTTGAAAAAGAGGGAAAAAAGGATCATGTGCTCATCAAGGCGGCAGATGAGTCCAATGACAGAAAGATCCCGCGGATGGATTCCGAGTATGCCATGGGCTACGAGCTGACCATGGAGCTTCTCCAGGAAGGACATAAATTTACGGCTATCGCAGGACAGAATGACATGATGGCCATAGGCGCCATTGATGCGCTGCATGAAATGAGGATACACGTTCCGAAGGATGTTTCTGTCATAGGGTGCGACAATATTTTTTATTCCGGCATCCGCAGGATCTCCCTGACAACCATTGATCATTTTGTTGCGCTGAAGGGAAGAGATGCCTGTGACATCATCATCCGTAAGATCGACATGAATGATAAATTTTACCTGGATGAAAGACCTGCCAGCCTGTATAATATCGAATATACCCCGAAGCTGATCAAGCGCCGCACGACGGGGTATGCAAGACTGGACAGAAACCAGTCTGATGAACAGAAAAATAAATAATGGCGCAAAAATTATTAATAATAATATATAGAGAGAGTTTCCATGACACATTTGAATAGAAACCTTGTTAGCTACGATAATTACGGCGATATTCGAATTGAGGAAAATGGAAAGAAGCTGTTTTGGGTGAAAAAATTGACAGGCACTATTAATAAAACGTTATTTTATTAATAAAATATTTATTAATAAAAAAAAGGTGCCTTGACCCCCGCAATGAGTTTGTTATAATGGAATCATCAAGAAAAAGAACGAACGTAAACAGGAGGAAAAAACAATGAAATTTTTTATCGACACAGCTAAAGTAGAGGATATCAGAGAAGCAAATGACATGGGAGTTATCTGTGGAGTTACAACAAACCCGTCTCTGATCGCCAAAGAAGGAAGAGACTTCAACGAGGTGATCAAAGAGATCACAACGATCGTTGACGGACCGATCAGCGGTGAGGTTAAAGCTACCACAACAGATGCTGAGGGAATGATCCGTGAGGGACGTGAGATCGCAGCGATCCATCCGAACATGGTTGTTAAGATTCCTATGACAACAGAGGGACTGAAGGCAGTTAAGGTTCTTTCCTCTGAGGGGATCAAGACAAACGTTACTCTGATCTTTTCTGCTAACCAGGCACTTCTTGCAGCAAGAGCAGGTGCTACATATGTATCTCCGTTCCTTGGAAGACTGGATGACATCTCCACAGATGGCGTTGAGCTGATCCAGCAGATCGCTGAGATGTTTGCAGTTGCAGATATCCCGACAGAGATCATCGCAGCAAGCGTTCGTCATCCAATGCATGTAACTGCATGTGCACTTGCAGGCGCAGATATCGCTACGGTACCGTTCAAGGTAATTGAGCAGATGACACATCATCCGCTGACAGATGCAGGTATCGCTAAATTCCAGGCTGATTACAAGGCAGTATTCGGTGAGTGATCGAAACCTCTTTTATATACAAATTCCCTGTGAACAGCAGGGCACTAAAAAGGAGACATTTATAACATGGATAAGTTAGAACTTCAGAAAGTTGCCAACGAAGTCCGCAAGGATATCGTAACAGCAGTCCATGCAGCAAAGGCCGGCCATCCGGGCGGATCCCTTTCTGCAGCAGACGTGTTCACCTATTTATATTTTGAAGAGATGAACATCGATCCGAAGGATCCTAAGAAGGCAGACCGTGACCGCTTTGTCCTTTCAAAAGGACATACAGCACCGGGACTCTATTCCGTACTTGCAGAGAGAGGATATTTTCCAAAAGAGGATCTGAAAACACTTCGTCATCTGGGCTCCTATCTTCAGGGACATCCGGATATGAAGCATATTCCGGGCGTTGATATGTCCAGTGGTTCTCTTGGTCAGGGAATCTCTGCAGCAGCAGGTATGGCTCTTTCTGCCAAACTCAGTAATGATGACTATCGAGTATATACTCTGCTGGGTGATGGTGAGATCGAGGAAGGCCAGGTGTGGGAGGCAGCTATGTTCGCAGGCTTCCGTAAACTGGACAACCTGGTTGTGATCGTAGATAACAATGGACTTCAGATCGATGGTGACATTGCAGATGTATGCTCCCCGTATCCGATCGACAAGAAATTTGAAGCTTTCAATTTCCATGTGATCAATGTTGCGGACGGCAACGATATGGATCAGCTGAAGGCTGCTTTTGATGAGGCAAGAGCTACAAAGGGTATGCCGACAGCTATCATCATGAAAACAGTAAAAGGTAAAGGCGTTTCCTACATGGAGAATGCAGTAGGCTGGCACGGAAAAGCTCCGAATGACGAGCAGTATGCACAGGCAATGGAAGATCTGGAGAAGGTAGGTGAAGCATTATGTCAGAAGTAAAGAAAATCGCAACGAGAGCAAGCTACGGCAGTGCCCTCATAGAATTAGGAAAAAAACACGAGGATCTTATCGTTCTTGACGCTGACCTTGCTGCAGCTACACAGACAGGTATGTTTAAAAAAGAATTCCCGGAGCGTCACATTGACTGCGGTATCGCAGAGTGCAACATGATGGGTATTGCGGCAGGAATCGCTTCCACAGGTAAGGTTCCCTTTGCAAGTACTTTTGCAATGTTTGCAGCAGGACGTGCTTATGAGCAGGTTCGTAACTCCATCGGATATCCGAAGCTGAATGTAAAAATCGGAGCAACTCACGGCGGTATTTCTGTAGGTGAAGATGGCGCCACACATCAGTGCCTGGAGGATTTTGCCCTGATGAGAGTGATTCCGGGCATGGTCGTTGCAAGTCCTTCTGATGATATCGAAGCAAAAGCTATGGTTGCTGCTGCTTACGAGCATCAGGGACCGGTATACATGAGATTCGGACGTCTTGCTGTTCCGGTTATCAATGACAGACCGGATTATAAATTTGAGCTTGGTAAGGGCATCGTTCTCCGCGAGGGAAAAGATCTTACCATCATCGCAAACGGACTTTGCGTTGCACCGGCTCTTGAAGCAGCTGAGAAGCTTGCAGCAGACGGAATCGATGCAAAAGTGATCAATATCCATACCATCAAGCCTCTGGATGAGGATCTTGTTGTTGCAGCTGCCAAAGAAACCGGCAAGGTTGTAACTGTTGAGGAGCATTCCATCATCGGCGGTCTTGGCGGAGCTGTATGCGAGTGCCTGGCTGAGAAGGCACCGGTACCGGTTAAACGTATCGGAATCCATGATGTATTCGGTGAGTCCGGTCCGGCATTAGAGCTTCTTCATAAATACGGTCTCGATGCAGAGGGCATCTATAAGCAGATCAAGGAGTTCGCATAATCAAGATCAACAGGGGATAAGTCTGTTTCTGCAGGAAGTATCTTAAGGATTCCGCAGGCGATCACATCTGCAAGTGCTACCACGGTGGAGAGCCGGGTAGTCTGCAGGGTAAGCTGCTCCATGATTCCGGCAGTATTTACAATGCCGGTGATATGGATGTCCCCTACAGGTGGAAGATCTTTCTGAACACCAGCACCTGGGTAAAGTGCACCATTTCCAATGGTCACATAGCCCAGGTGTTTTTTTTGTCCAAGAGAAGCATCTATGGCGATTACAAGGGCGTGTGGATGAAGCCTTGTGATAAGCGATGAAGTTTTTTCCAAGTTCAGGGCATGGACCGGGCAGGAAAGAGTGCCGTAGACAAAAATATGTCCGGTTTCATGAGGATGAAGAAGGTGTCCGATATATGGGCCTAAACAATCTCCGGTAACACGATCACTGCCAATGCATAAAAACACAATTTCAGTCCATTTTTTAGGATAGTGAAGAATGCATTTTTTCAGAAGATAAGCAATCTCGCCGGATGAACCGCTTTTTCCGGCATCAATGTAAAAAGCCATGAGAAACCTCGATTCTTTTTTCACTCTATCATATCCTGAAAAAAGGAAAAATATGCATGGTGCGGAATCTGTCGCTAAATTCTGTGGACAGACTCTTACATTCTGCTAAAATCCGCATTTTTACTGTGCTATGCTTGGACAGAAGGAGTGATATGAGATGATAGAAGTCATTTATAAGGAGGACACAACAGAACAGGAAACCGCACAGGAATCGTTTTCCATGCCTAGAAATGTAAGGCAGATCGGGCTGGCGAACGGAGATTACAGGATTTATATAGAAGATTATGTATACACATTTCTCTGCAGCCTGTCAGAAGATGAAAAGCCGGAAGGCCAGGGAAGTGTGGCGGTACTTACAGGTGAAATTCAATGGACTGCAGATATGACCTGTATTTTTATAAAAGGTGCCATTGCAGCAGACGGCATGGAGGCTGCGGCAGAACATATTGACTTTTCGGAAAAACTCTGGCAGAAACTGCAGGAGGATAAGGATCAGTATTTTCCGGAGCAGGAGATCGTGGGATGGTTTTTTGCACAGCCTCAGATAGCAATGGAGATCACGGAGCTTTTTGTGAAAGTACATCTCAGACATTTCGGAGGGGAAAAGATTCTGATGCTGATGGATCCTGGAGAACGGGAGGATGCCTTTTTCCGTTATGATGGCGGCATGATGGCAAAACTGAGCGGGTATTATATTTATTATGAGAAAAATTCTCAGATGCAGACGTATATGATCGAACGCAGCCAGAAAGAGGGCGGAGAAGCATCCGAGAAAGTGGAGGACAGGGCTGTCAGAAATTTCAGAAAGATCATAGATAGTAAAAATCCGGAGGAACGGGGAGAAGAGAAAACTTCTGCTTTTTCTTATGCGGCTACGGTGTGTCTGGCACTGGCAGTTCTTGTGGCTGGAGTGGGCTTTTATCGGAATCAGCAGGAAAAAACAGAGGTTCCGGAAGATTATCGCGCTGCTTCTGCTTCGGTGGTGCAGATAACACCTGCAGTAACAGAACCGGTGCAGAGTGTATCGATTTCGCCAAAGGCAGTGCAGACACAAAAACCGGTACAGACGCAGGAAGCTGTGCGGGGAACTCCGGTCCCGACGGAAACCACGCAGAAAAGAGAAAAAATCTCAATAACACCGGAACTTCGAAGTTCAAAAAAACAGTCTGTTTCAGAAGCAACGCAAAAAAAAGATAATAAAACAGAAGAGAAAAAAACAGAAGAGAAAAAAACAGAAGAGAAAAAAACAGAAGAGACTTCAGCGGCTGCAGGAAATCCAAGGGAAACTTATGTGATCCGCCCGGGAGACACCTTGTATCAGATCAGTCTGAACCGCTATGGCACTGTAGCGGCGATGGAACAGATCTGTGCATTAAACGGAATTTCTGCCAATGAGATCATTTATCCCGGGCAGGTAATTGTACTACCCTGATGGAGTGTGCTATAATAACTGGAAAACCAATTACAAAATAAAATACTTAAGGTAAGGGATACAGTTGTGAATATCATAAAAAAAATACAGAAAAAACAAAAGCGCAAAAAGCTGATGAGGCAAAAAGCCAGGCTTGCACAGGAACATGCTGCACAGGAAGGCGCTCACTACGGGAGAACTTCTCATCGCCGAAGGATTTCAAGAAAGGGGAAAAAGGTGATCACAGCGGCAGTGATCGCTGCTGCAGTCTGCCTGGTTTTTCTCTATGCAGAAAAAAGAAGCTATCACAGCTATAAAGTATTAAATACAAGCGAACAGGAAGATGTTGTGTCCACACAGTATGTGGACATGGATGGAGATATCCTGAGATACAGTCCGGATGGAGTATCTGTTGTGGACAACAGCATGAATACGATCTGGAATGAAACCTATACAATGCAGAATCCTATTGCAGATGTGAATGGAAGCAGGGCGGTTGTTGCAGACAGCGAGGGAACATCGCTTTATATCTGCGACAAAAAAGGTGTGACCGGAACTGTAACAACATCTTATGCTATTGTAAAAGTGCGGATCGCATCGAATGGAATGGTTGCAGTGATCCTGGACAATGATGATAATACCTGGATCAATTTTTATAATCCGGATGGCAGTCTGGTCGCGGAAAATCTGACTAAGATCGATGATCCGGGATATCCCATGGATGTAGCAGTGTCTGATAACGGAGTGATGATGGTAACATTCCAGTATGTTGATGGAAGCAAGACTACCAGCTATGTGGCATTTTATAATTATGGGGATGTAGGGCAGAATGAGGATGATCGGATTGTAAGTGGTTATACCTATGAGAATGTAGTGATCCCGCAGGTGGAATGTATCAGTGACAGTAAGTATATTGCTTTGCGAGATGATGGATTTTCTACTTACCAGGGAAGCCAGATTCCCAAAGAAAGCAAAACAGTCAATGTAAAACAGGAGATCGTAAGTACATTTTTCAGTGATGACAGGATTGGCCTAGTATTTAAAAACAATAATAAAGATGATCTGTATACAATGGAAGTCTATAGTATGAGCGGACAGCTGAAATTCCGTAAAAATTTCAATATTCCATATACGACTATAAAAATGAGCGGAGATAATATCATCATGTATAACAGCTCGCAGATCTGCGTGATGAACAACCGTGGCGTACAGAAATATGCCGGAAATGTAGATGGAACGATCCGGGATTTCTTTAAGATCGGATGGAATAAATATCTTATGGTACTGGATACAGGCGTCAGCACCATAAAATTCAGTTAAGGGGGCAGATATGAACTGGACATGGCTTGGACTGGCTGTGCTGGTCCTGCTTGCCTTTTCCATGGTGGATGGATACAGGCATGGCTTTGTAAAAGAAGTAGTATCTGCATTGCTTGTTCTGATCTCCGTTGCTCTGGTATGGCTGATCAATCCTTATGTGAATCAGTTCATACGTGAGAATACGTCTGTTTATGAAAAAATCCAGACTGCCAGCGGATCATTTGTGGATTCTCTGGCAGATGGAAAAGAAACCATGGATGAGGAGGAACAGAAGGCGTTGATCAGCAGTATGGATATTCCGGATCTCCTCCAGAAGGGGATAACAGAAAATAATACGGCATTGGTGTATCAATATCTGGCGGTTAATACATTTGCAGGGTATATTTCCGGATATCTGGCCAATGTAGCAGTGAACTGTCTTTCTTTTTTGGTATCATACATACTTTCCTCAATCCTGATCCATGTGTTGGCGTATGCCATGGATCTCCTGGCAAGATTGCCGGTCATCCGTGGGATCAACAAAATAGCCGGCGCCGTAGTAGGAGGCATGAAGTGTATTGTTTTTGTATGGGTCGGAATGCTGGTACTTACGATTTTATGCAACACGGAAATAGGGCAAAAGGGTCTGGGACTGATCCGGGGTGATACAGTAC
>SKEA01001061.1_pt1 | contig 21642 bp, 17 predicted proteins | sample 4826601 | NCBI WGS metagenome assembly SKEA01 (sample SAMN11008821, study PRJNA524170) | human gut metagenome | biome: Human fecal sample; material: Feces; isolation source: fecal sample from pouch patient p13, p53 | host: Homo sapiens | place: Israel: Tel-Aviv | collected 2016-07-06 | reverse complement strand
TTAATGTCTTCAATTCATCATCTGTAAGTTTAATGACATATTTTCTTGGTCTTGCCATATAAATCACCGCCGTTTTCTTTTATTTTAACATGAAGCGGCTATAATAGCTATAAATATTTAGTTAAATGTCAACAATACAGTGCACTAGGTGCCATATTTCCGACTCCTGCACAGCCATTTTTACGATCAGATAAAGGTTGCTTTTCCGACTCCATCAAAGCCATCTTTTCATCCGTCTTATTGTCAACCGGCTGTAAACCTATCTCATTAGATGGAATTTTTACATATAAATGATTGGGTTTTGAAAATCCGCCGGACCTGCGAACCAATAATCCCACATCATCTAATTCCTTCAATGCTGTTTTTACAGAAGATTTGCATTTGCCAATTTGAGCAGACAATTCCTCTATTGGAAATATCAGATAAACATTTCCATACTTGTCTATCCAGCTATTCTTTCTCGATATCCGTGCCCGGTCATACAAAACCATATAAAGAAATTTTGCATTTTGGGAAATTTGCAGCTTTAACAAAAACTTCGGAAACTGGAAGTACTGAAGCATCTGCTCTGACTCTTTCATGTATTCATATTTCATTCTTTTCTAGCCTCATTTCTATTTCTAATTGTTGTAAAAAACATTTTTATGCCGGCTCAAAAAATGTCCTTACACATACTCAAAAGATGAAGGGCATAAATACAGGCTCTTGATGAAAAATTTTATTTTTCCTGCAAAAAATACCCTTTCATTAATACGAAACGCTGAGAGGCATTTTTACAGCCCCCTGATGAAATTTTTTTATTTTTTCGATTAATTGAATATTTGAAAACAAAAAGCACTCACCTATTCCAGGTGAATGCCTTATCAAAATTTCATTATTTTATTGTCTATGACGCTTATCCAGATATGCCCGCATATCTGCTAAAATGTAATTGCCAGCAATTATATTTTCACGTTGGTATGGGGACGTAATCCCCATCAAGTCAGCTACTCGTAAGTAATACAAAATTGTCAAAATGACAATACTGTATTACACGGGTGGATCTTGCTCTGGTTGTAACACATTAATTCATACAACAATAGGCCCAAATGGGCACTTTAACCATTTGAGCCTATATATTATATGTCTTTTGAATAATAGCTAAAAAGTAGCTGTAACAGGGCCGAATTCACAAGAATTCCAGTTCAAGACCTGTCATAGTTCATAAATAGTCACCGTGTCACTTCTATCTCTTTTTGTATATAAAACGTGTAACCATAACATTAATAAGCACTAAAGAAAACATTACACCTACCGTAACATGAATCGGCCAATGAAATGTAAAATATGACAATTTATTTTCCATATAAATCTTTACTCCAACCAAAGTGGCCATTCCTGCAGTAAGCAACATTCCCATCACACACATAAAATAATAACTGCCTTCTCCAAAGAGCATTAATTTCATTTGCTTATCAGTCATCCCAATACTTTTCATAATATCAAATTCTTTTCTCCGAGCGTACATCCCTGTAAATACAACATTACAATAATTGGTCAATCCCGCAATGAATAATATGATACTTACAGCACCTAAGAGAATTCTATTTCCTCTCATATATGTTTCTTTTTGCTGCATCAAATCTGATTTACAGATAACAAAAACTCCTGCTTCGCCGGTTCCTTCATCCATTGATACTTCTGTCATTTCGGATCGTTTCTTATTTTCCTCGGATATCAGCTCGCTGATCTGCGTTTTCACATAAGGTTCTTTTTCCGGATCAGCAGTTAATTCCATTGTTAATATCTTTTTCTCAGTCGGTATCTTTTGAAAACCTTTCTCGCTGATAAAATAATATAAGCTGCCTTCTCCATGCCAGGATTGATGTATTTCCGGGAAATTATCGCTTTGCTGGTCTAAATAGCCACATAGGGTAAATGTTTCAGATTCTTTTTGAGGAAATTCGTCTTTCTGTTGTTCCTCTTCACTCTCTGAATTGCTTTGTTCTTTTCTACGAATCGCATCTTCCCTTGAAATCAAAGTTTTAAAATATACCGGTTCACCAATTGCTTTGTCTGCCAGTTTTTGTTGTTCCGGAGTCAGCATATGATCATGTATGATCAGCACGCCATTTCCTTCTTCCAAAGATTCCATATCAATATTGAGTTGATTATCCTGCACGTATTTCTTAAGTAACAAAATTTGATTTTCATCTATAACTTGTACAGTATCCCAGCTAATTCCTTCCACCATATTGTCATTTGTAAGATTCGAGAGTCCCTCGTCATAGGGACGAATTCCCTTCTTAGATATAACCGTAGTTACATAAGCTCCTTCAATCAGATTGGAGTTCTCCCAATCGATACCATCTATCTCATGTAGTTTTTTCACTAATTCTTGAGCGATTGGTGAAAATTCATCATAATCATTGTCATACAACAGTTCCACACCGTCTCCCTGTGTTAACAAAGGATCAACATCAATTTCTCTGGTTTTATATTCTTCCCCACAACCCTGGCTTTTCCCGAATTCGCTAAACTCTCCTGCCAGCAAAAAATCAGGACGTTTCTCGAGCAGATACTTATAATCACATCCATTTGTAAGTACGTTCATTAAAATAAAAGACAGGACTCCCAAAAATATAGAAAGACTTGTAATTATAAATCGTACTTTATATCGTGTTATATTTTCCCATGCAATATAAAACATTTCTCCTGCCTCAGAGCGTTTCAACACCAGTTTTCCAGGATGTTTTTCTTTTCTGTCACCCATATTTCCATCATAAGTGGCACTCTCGATACAAGACAGCTTCGTTATTTTTCTAATAACGCCTTCTGATACCATCCACAGAATTCCATTTACAAATACAACAGAAAGTAAAAGAATCCACGGTCTGAAAAAGGAAAGTATCGTGTTTCCTCCCATTTCCTGATAAAAATGAAAACCTAATATTTCCGGTATCAATAAGACAAAAATCAGTACAGAAATCAAACTTCCTAAGACAGCCCCCTTAAACATAAGCGACCTCATTTGTTTCCGGTAAATTTTCGTAATCTGTCTTTCTGTAGCTCCAATTGTGTGAAGCAATCCGAGATTTTGAATATCTTCACTCATGGATATCCAAAGGACATTGCGCACAAGGAAATATATTCCACACAAAATCCCTAGCGTTCCCAATATTACCATCTCATATCCACCTGCGAATTTAGAAACAGCAGTATATTGTGCTGTATCAGAAACGTATATCTTCTGTTCTGCGCTCTTCATCGGCAATGTCTGATATAATTTTTCCTCTGTTTTACTCCTGCTTAAATGATTGCTCTGACTGAAAAGTAACGTATAAGGACCCTTTTCCAGATTCAACTCATTAATTTTGTCATGTGAAATATATCCAATTGCTAAGTCATTTCCATTGTCCATATACCAGCCACAGAGTTTGAATTTTTCTTTCGAATGTTCGAATGCACCTTTGTATACATCTAAGTTTATTTCCATTCCCTGTTCTGGTTCAGAAATACCAAGTTTTTTCAATGCCCGCTTAGACAATAAAATTTCATCCTTTTTTTGTGGATAACTTCCAAACACATTCGTATATGCAGGCTTCAAAAAATTGTTCCAACTTTCCGAGTCAGCCCAAACCACCTCACATATCGTTTTTGCATTATCCTCTGAAATATCTGTAGCTTCACCTACAAAAATACTTTTCCCAACTCGTTTTATATAATCCAGCTGTTTTAATTTTGCATATTGTTCTTCTGTTCCATCTTCTATTCTGCCCGAAGAAGCAGTTCCATTTTCTCTGACCAGCCTTATTTCTTCTGCCTGTATTTTCCCAACGGAGATTCCGAATACCATGGTGATAGCAACAATACCGATTACTACTGAACAAAATAAAATCGTATTTCTTATCTTTTTTGTGCCTGCAAAATTTTTAGCCAGGAATCGGATTATGTCTTTATTGTTATTTGGAATGTTCTTATGAAACATAGTGATACCTCCTAACAATCATTACAATCTCTTGTATAGATTTTCCCATCAGACATACGTATTACTCTGTCTGCCATCTGTGCTACTTCCTCTTGATGGGTTACGATTAATGTCGTCTGATGGAATCTGGAAGCACAGGATTTTAGTAATCCTACAACTTCCATACTTGTAACAGAATCCAGATTTCCGGTCGGTTCATCCGCCAGGACAATTGCCGGTTTCGTTAATAATGCCCGCGCTATAGAAACTCGCTGTTGCTGCCCGCCGGACAGTGTTGATGGAAAACGTTCTAATTTATCTTTTAGTCCTAGTATTTCTACAATTTCATTGAAAAAATCCACATCGATTCCCTTGCCATCCAGTCGCATTGGGAGGACAATATTTTCACGTATACTAAGAGAAGGTATCAAATTATATTGCTGAAATACAAATCCGATATTTCTTCTTCTGAATATCGTTCTTTCTTCCTTGTTAAGATCTTTTAAACTTGTATTTCTAATCCAGACACCTCCAAAATCCGGAGTATCAAGACCTCCTAAGATGTTCATAAGTGTTGTCTTTCCGCATCCGGATGTACCGACAACTGCTATAAATTCACCATCTTCCACAATCAACGACACACCATCTAAAGCACGCACTTCATATGTATCGGATGTATAATATTTTTTTAGATTCACGGCTTTGATCATATCCATTTTTTCTATAAACTCCTTTCGCAGATGCTACCTCTAAATCAGCCATAATCTATTTTACATGGTACATCTTACAAACTTCTTACAGACTGCATATGAAATATCCATACCGGAAGATTCACTTCTATGAGCAACCCGGGCTTCATTTGTGTTGCTTTCATAATCCCTTTTTGTAATAGAACAATCTCTCTGGAAAGATACAAACCAATTCCGCATCCTTCCTGACCTCTTGCCTGTTCACCTCGATAAAATCTTTGAAAAATTTTATTTTCTTCTCCGTCTTTTATCCCGATTCCATAATCTCTTATCTGGACCTCATAAAACATTTCCGTTTGTTTCATTGTGATATCGATCGTACTGTTGCTTTTGCTATATTTGACTGCATTATCAAACACATTATAAAATGCCTCACACATCCAGTTTTTATCATGTTCGCAAATAATTTTCTCCGGCAAGTCTACTTGAAAAAAGATATCTTTATCTTCTGCCTTTTTTTGTATTTGCCCCAACGCATTTAGAATTGTTTCGACAAGATTTTCTTTTTGCATGTGAACTTGTATGATTCCTTGCTCTAATCGAGCAGTTTTTATAAAGCTCTCCACTAAAAAACATAATTGTTCTTCACTCGTTTGCAAGTCTTTAATGTATTCTGTATTCATTACTTCTTGCGTTTCATCCAATGACTCTTGCAGCAATTCTGTATAATTTTTTATATTCGCCAACGGTGTCCTTAGTTGATGCGCAATCTCAGAAATCAATTTTTGTATCTCATATTGACTTTTTTCGGCCTCTTTTCTTCTTCCTTCTAACATTTTCTGTAAACGGATTAACTGATTGGCTGTTTTAGAATAAAGCGTTTCCTTCCCTATATCAGAATCATTTAAGTCATTGCCATTTATTAAAGATTCGGTCAGTTTATATATTTTGTTCATTTCCTTTGTTCTAAAATTATTTTCAACTAAATATACCGTGCTTCCTCCGAGTATGAAACCTACTAAAAGTACTGTGAAAATTGCTACAACCATGCTAATCTCCCATTCTATATCCCATTCCAAATACATTACTGATAACATTCGATGAATCATTTAATTTCTTTTTCAATCTGCTGATCATGACGCTTATTGTATTAGAATCAATAAATTCACTATCAATCCCCCATATATTTTCCATTATCATCTCTTTTGTAAGAACTCGATTTTGATTCATAATAAAATATTCCAAAAACTGATATTCTTTGACTGTCAAAAATATTTCCGTCTCTCCAACAAAAACCTGTTTTCTATCAGAATACAAAATAACCTGTCCGCACATAAAAGTATTTTCATTTGACTTTCTCTTTAAAACAACTTCAATACGTTTTAACAATACCTTTATTGAAAATGGTTTCACCACATAATCATCTGCTCCTATATCAAACGCTTTTAACATATCTTTTTCGTCATCTTTTGCAGTCAAAAAAATAGCTGGAATTTTTTCGTTTTTTTGGAGCTCTTGATATAGATTTATTCCGTCTCCATCCGGTAATCCAATATCTACGATCAGCAAATCTACAGAACTATCTATATTTTTAATTGCTTCTTTTCTCGAGCCGGCAAGAATCGTTGTATAACCTTGATTTTGCAATGATGTATCTAAGGCTTTTCTTAACAATTTATCATCTTCTATAATTCCTATTACCATATACACCTCCTGATTTTTCTAGAACATAATGCAAAAAGCCCATTACAATATACATAACACCTCTGTATATTGTAACGGACTTTTTTCAAACCCAGACTTGGTGCAAGCACCATTTCTGATAAAAACCTCGAAAGTTTTTGTTCTATGTGCATATATTACCCAATTTCATTCACAAAGTCAATATGTTTTCTACTAAATTTTCAAGTACCTTTTATGTTTTGGATTATTATTTTGCTTCTTAATATATTGTATTACTCCACTAATGAATCTATACGCTTCAGCAATAACTTGATTTTTTTCAAAATACTCTTTGTACTTCAAAACTCTTCCATCTTTTTCACAGAAAAAATGGTACAATTCATCCATTGTTTTATCGCGCATATTACGGTTAGCAGCTTCCTTTAAAAGGTCATTATAAACAAATAGAAGTGCCACAAAATCATGAAATGTAGGATAAGCCATATATTTACTACGAGCATGTAAACTAATTTCCTTTTGAGCCTGGGATAATGCATTTGTCAACTTGATGGTCTTTCGAAATTTTTTTGCTCCCTTAGGTTTCATAATTGAACTCATCAAACAATTGCTATGAGCTGCTGCATTTCTCAAAAATTTATTGGATTGTAAATAATCACTGTAATTTGGTGATTTATACTCTTGATAATACATGGTATATAACTCCACAAATTTTCCAAATGGTAATAATTCAACCAAATTCCAAACGGAATATTCCTCATCCAGCGAATGTTTCTCTGCTAAATCAGACGTGAAATTATATGAATTTGCTTTCTGTAGTATTTCTATCTTTGTATTAGGATATGCCCATAAATATTTTTTGACAATATTATATCCATCTTCTTTTTCATTTCGACTAACATCATATAACATCCTTGTTTTTAGTATATGCTCTACGTCTAAACACATACCCAAAATTATTTTTCGGAGATACATATCCAGCTTCGACATTTCTACTAAGTACGCAAATTCTAAATTTACATATTTACCATTTTTCGGATTAATAGGATAATTTTTTGCATATGATTTCAATTTGAAATAATAATTATTGTAGCGAAGAAATTTTTTTGCATCCTCTTCACACATTATTTCAAAAGTAACTCCTTTTTTCTTGAGATCTTCAATTTGCTCATCTATTGTAAGTTTCTTTTTCATCGTAAAAGCTCAACCTTTTTCCGTTATTTATATCATTTCCATAAATATCATATCAATGAATTTTACAAATAGCAACTATTGTTTATACTTCGTTAATAGCTGTAGCCACTTCATAATTTTCCAGCAAAGAATCACTTAAAATATTTACAATATTTTCCCAAAAAAGAAGCACTCATACAAGCGCTTCTTCTTACCATATTAGGACTTCGATCAAAAGTTAGTGGCCACGAAGTGGGCCATTTTCCAAAAATTTACATGAATTTATATAGAGTTTTATCCGAGTTGGTAATCCGCTAAATGCTCTAGCTATCAGCATTTAAAGGCCTTTGACAACTTATATGGACATTTATGAAATTGGTCTCGGAATAACGATACCTAATTTCATTTTTTCTATTTCCTCCTCTAATCCCGCGTCTCCATCAGGATCACGATTCCCTCCGGAAACGTGATCCTGACCGCCTCCTCTGCAAATGCATTGCTTACACAGAGACTGTCATACGCCGTTAATTTATGATTTTTCAGCGGATACTTCGCGCCCTCAATATTAAATTTCTCCACACTCTTTCCCAGTGGAAACACCGAAAAGTACGGTCCGTATGCCTCTTTCTTTGAAAGTGTGATCTCCCGGTCCAAGAGCCGGATCCGATTACGACTGTCCACGATCCGCACATCTGCTCCTGCATCCAGTCCGATTTTTAAACACTGCACATTCGCCCATATATGATCGATCCGATTTCCGGTCGCCCCCAGGATCAGGATATTCTTTCTTCCCAGATCCAGACACAAACGCAGTGCGATTTCTGTATCTGAGGCATCTTTGACCGGATTGAACTTGCGGATCGGCACTTTTGTTTCTTTCTCATAGTACCCCAAAATTTCACCGGATACGCTGTCAAAATCTCCCACAATATAATTCGGGCAGATTTCATGCCTGTAAAGAAACTCCAGTCCTCTGTCCACTCCTATGATAAACTCAATCTCCGGATTTTCCAGAACAGATCTTGCAAATTCTTCTTCCAGCATCCCGCCGCTTACGATCACAGTCCATCTATTCATTGGCGCTTAAAATCTCCATAAATCCTTTTACATTCTCTGCCACATTTCCTTTAAACACAGCAGAGCCTGCCACGATCACATTCGCTCCCGCATTCAGCACTTCTTTGACATTGCTGTGGTAAATTCCTCCATCCACTTCAATGTCTGCCTGGATCCCTCTTGCATTCAGCAGATTTCTTAATTCTTTGATCTTGTCCAACGACTCCGGAATAAATGCCTGTCCGCCAAATCCCGGTTCTACAGACATGATCAGAAACATCTCCGTTTTATCCAGTACCGGTTCCAGTGCAGATACCGGTGTATTCGGTTTAATCGATACTCCCGCCTTCATTCCGCATGCATGGATCTTATCCACAGTTTCCACCAGATTCTCACATGCTTCTACATGAACCGTCAGAATATCAGCTCCTGCTTTTGCAAAATCTTCCACATAACGAATCGGCTCTGTAACCATCAGATGCACATCCATCACCTGCTGTGTATGCCCTTTGATGGATGCAAGAACCGGCATTCCGAATGAAATACTCGGCACAAACATTCCATCCATCACATCAAAATGGATATACTCCGCTCCTGCTGCTTCTGTCTCTTTTAACTGCTCGCCAAGTCTTTTAAAGTCTGCCGACAAAATCGACGGTGCAATTCTGTTTCTCATAAATCAATACCTCTTCTTTTCTTTCAATTCTGTATACATCTCCAGATAATTTTTATATCGGACCGGATGGATTTTTCCTTCTTCCAGTGCCTCTTTTACCGCACATCCCGGTTCATGCACGTGATCGCATCCCTGAAACCGGCACTGCCCTTCATAAGAAGCAAATTCCCGAAAATAGTACTTCAATTCTTCTTTTTCAAAATCATTGACATAAAGTGAGCTGAATCCCGGCGTATCCATAATGTAGGAATCCGCATCTACTGCGATCAGCTCAGAATGCCTTGTGGTATGCTTTCCACGTTCAATCTTTCTGCTGATCGTTCCGGTTTCCATCTGCACCTGATTCTGAAGCAGATTGATCAGAGACGATTTCCCGACTCCGGAAGGTCCTGCGATCGCCGTTGTCTTTTTCAGCAGAAGACGACGGATTTCTTCTATATTCTCCTGCTCCAGTGCGCTGGTAAATACGATCGGATATCCACATTTCTCATAGATTGCTTCTAATTCTGCAATTTCCGGACTGGTCGCAATGTCTTTCTTATTAAAACACAAAACTACCGGTATCTCTTTTCGCTCCATCATGACCAGAAACCGATCCAGAAGATTGAAATGTGGAGCCGGCTTTGTCACTGCGAACACCACCAGTGCCTGATCGATGTTTGCCACTGCCGGACGGATCAGCTCATTCTTTCTGGGAAAAATCTCCACAATATTCCCTGTCTTATTTTCTTCATCCAGTATTTCTATTCGGACATTGTCCCCTACTAAAGGCTTGATCTTCTCTTTTCGGAACACGCCTTTTGCCTTACACTCATAAACACCGGATTCTACTACGTTTACGTAGTAGAATCCGGCAATTCCCTTGATTATTTTTCCCTGCATAATTTCCTCTGCTGTCAGTGGTTCGCTCCTGACGATGAACCACCGTTTGATCCGCTGTCATTTCCATTATTGTTATCTCCGTCTGTCGGCGGATCCGGTGTCACATTTTCCGGTCCGAGACTGACCACAATATCAACTGTTGACCCTTTTTCGATCTGACTTCCAGGTGTCACAGACTGACTGATTACATATCCTTTTGTAACAGTAGAATCATAAGATTCTGTCACATTCGCTGTCAGACCTAATCCGGAAAGCTTTGCTTCTGCCTGACTTCTTGTCAGACCGGAGAGAGTCGGTACTTCTACAGTCTCTGTCTTCTTGCCTTTGCTCAGGACATAATTGACAGTCGTTCCTTTTTCCACCTGTTCACCGGCTGCCGGCACTGTCCGGATAATGGTGCCTTCCTCATACTCATCACTATACTCACTGGAGCTTTCACTTCCAAGTGTCAGTCCCACTCCCTGCAGCGTAGTCTGGGCACTGTCCGGATCCGCACCGGATACATCCGGTACACTGATCTTCTCTTTGCCCATGCTGACAACCATTGTCACTGTATTGCCCTCTGCCCACTCTGTTCCGGCTGTCGGATTTGTGGAAATCACATATCCCTGCGGCACACTGTCGCTGTAATCTGTCTCAGATGCCACAACAAACCCTTTGTCTTCCAGCTGCTTTTGTGCATCCGCCTCAGATTTTCCTGTTACATCTGGTACTTTGGCAGTTTTTTCTGCCGGTCCGCTGCTGATTTTCACAGTGACCGTCGAATTCTCTTTTACTTTTTCTCCTGGTTTTGGATCCTGTTCCGCAATCTCGCCTTTTTCATATTTGTCTGAAGCGACCTGACCTGCTGACTGATATCCGATGTTCTTCTTTGTGAGTGCTTTTCTAGCCTCTTCTTCCGTCATTCCCCGAATATCCGGTACAGAAACCTTCTTTTCCTTCTCTTCGGTCACTACCTTGTCAGGCATGAATCCGCCGACTGCCTTACTGATTCCAAAGATCACTCCGATCGCAACAATAACTGCCACAACAATCATCAAAATCTTTGTGACCTTTTTCATCTGTGGATCGACTTCTTCTTTTTTGCCTTTTCTGCCATCTTCCCGACGATTTCTTCGATCGTATGAATCATCATCATACTCCTCGTCGTCATAGGATTCGTCCGGATCATCATAGTCCTCACCGTCATAATCCCGATTCTGAACTCTTGCGATCTCCTGCGTATCCATGACCACAGTCTCATCCACATTGTTCACTTTTGGTCCGTTTGAAATAAATCCTCCCTGCGGATCTACCAGTGCCCGTTTCAGATCAAGCAAAAGCTCTTCGCAGTTCTGATACCGATACATAGGACTCTTCTGTGTACATTTTAAAATAATCTTCTCCAGGCTCTTTGGCGTATCCGGCACTTCCACAATTGGAGAAATAATTTCCTCCTGCAAGTGCTTGATCGCCACAGTGACCGTAGACTCGCCATCAAACGGAACATGCCCTGTCACCATTTCATACATACTGATACCGGCAGAATAAATATCACTTTTTTCATCTACCACGCCGCCCCTTGCCTGCTCCGGCGATGTGTAATGAACCGATCCCATCACGCTGGTGCTGATCGTATTGGACGAAGTCGTTGCTCTTGCAATTCCAAAATCTGTAACCTTTACTTTTCCGTCTTTTGAAATAATGATATTCTGCGGTTTGATATCCCGATGTATGATATGCTGGTTGTGGGCTGCCTGAATTCCCGTCACCATCTGAATGGAAATGCTGATCGTCTCTTTTGCAGAGAGTCTGCCTTTTTTCTCGATATATTCTTTTAATGTGATGCCTTCCACAAGCTCCATCACCATATAATAAACTCCGCGGTCCTGCCCCACATCATATACGTTGACTACGTTCGGATGCATCAGACCTGCTGCTGCCTGAGCTTCGCTTAAGAACTTTTTGATAAAAGTCTCATCTGAGCGAAAATCGCTCTTCAGCACCTTGATCGCCACATACCGGTTCAGCTTATGGTCTTTGCCCTTATACACATCCGCCATACCGCCGGAACCGATACGATCCAGGATCTCATAGCGCTTTCCTAAAAAGATACCTTCTTTTAACATATACTCACCTCATCTGCGAACGGCTCTACCAGTACGATCCCGATATTGTCCATACCACCGTTCTCTTTTGCCGTTTCTACCAGAGACTGTGCAGATTCCACAATATCTCTGCCCCCCTGTACAATATGGAACAGCTCTTCATCCTCCACCATATTGCTGAGTCCGTCTGTACACATCAGAATGATGTCTCCCTTTTTCAGACGGTGCTCATAAAAATCAACCTCTACGCTGTCTTTTGCACCGATTGCTCTCGTAATAATATTTTTATCCGGGTGATGCTTTGCTTCCTCCGGCTTGATCCCGCCAAGGCGTACCATCTCTTCCACCAGAGAATGGTCTTTTGTAAGCTGTACGATACCCTGATTGATCAGATACAGCCTGCTGTCTCCCACATTTGCAAAATACATCATCTGGTTGACGATCGTTGCCAATACTACCGTAGTCCCCATCCCCTTTAAATGAGGATCCTCGGAAGCTTTTTTGATAATCTCTCTGTTAGCTGTCTTGATCGCCGAAACAAGCGCTCTCTCTACGTCCTGCTCACTGGTATTCTCCAGCTCGCGTTTTAAAACTTCCACTGTATACTTAGAAGCATAATCACCTGCCTGATGACCGCCCATTCCGTCTGCTACAACAAACAGATTCGGAAGAGGTCCCAGAGGATTGTCTGTCATATAGACATAGTCTTGATTCACTTGTCTTACCATCCCAACATCTGTAATGGAAAATGTCTTCATACGCTCTCTCCTTTACTCATTCTCTGTTTTTACATAGCGTCTTCTGAGCTGACCACAGGCGCCGTCAATATCTGCGCCCATTTCTCTTCTTATAGTAACATTTATTCCGCTTTTTTCAAGTTTATTTTTGAAATTCAACGCATTTTTGCGGGAAGGCTGCTGAAAATCACGCTCTTTGATCGGATTGACCGGAATCAGATTCAAATGGCAGTTGCGGGATTTTAAGATTCCGATCAGTTCCTCTGCATCTTCCTGTGTGTCATTCACTCCGTGAACAAGGCTGTATTCAAAAGTCACCCTTCTTCCTGTCTCCTGAAAATAAAAATCACATGTTTTAAGCACTTCCTGCAAGTCATATTTATTTGCCACCGGCATGAGCTGCTTTCTCTTTTCCTGAGTAGAGCCGTGCAGAGAAAGTGCCAGTGTGATCTGCAGATGCTCCATGGCAAGCTCGCGGATCTTCGGCACGATCCCACAGGTGGAAACCGTGAGATTTCTCTGGCTGATATGCAGTCCGTGTTCATCTGTGAGCATACGGACAAATGTCAGGAAATTCTCATAATTATCCATGGGCTCTCCAGTTCCCATCACAACAACATTGGAGACTCTTTCTCCTGTGATCTTCTGGATTTGATAAATCTGCCCCAGCATCTCAGACGGCGACAGATTTCTCTCCAGCCCACCGATGGTAGAAGCACAGAATCTGCATCCCATCCGGCAGCCCACCTGAGAAGAAATGCAGACGGAATTTCCGTGCTTGTAGCGCATCAGCACACTTTCCACCACATTTCCGTCAGAAAGCTGAAATAAAAACTTATTCGTTGCGTCAATCTTCGAAATCTGACGTTCGAGCATTTTTACCGGAAGGATCTCATATTCCGCCTCCAGTTTTTCCCTGAGCGTTTTGGAGAGATTCGTCATCTCTTCAAAACTGTCAGCAAGCTTTACATGCAGCCATTCATAAATCTGCTTTGCACGAAATATCTTTTCCCCGATCTGTTCCATCTCTGCGGCCAATTGTTCATATGTATATGCGCGAATATCTTTCTTCATCCTTTTTCTATCCTTTTATTTCTTTCCGAATCTGGCAATAAAAAAGCCGTCACTTTTATGAATTCCCGGAAGCAGCTGCAGACATCCTGCTTCTTCCACACTATTCTGAAGAGTGCTGCACAGTCTGTCCGCGATCGGATCCAGTACAAATTCCGGAAATTCTTTTAAAAACCAGTGTACATTTTCTATATTTTCTGCCGGATTGATCGTACAGGTGCTGTAGATCAGCGTTCCTCCCGGCCTGACATAGGACGCAGCATTTTTCAGAATCTCCCTCTGCAGTCCTGCCAGCTCTTTGGTGCCCTGTTCGGTTGCTTTATATTTTAAATCTGTCTTTTTTGCAAGAACCCCCAATCCGGAACAGGGCAGATCTGCAATCACAAGATCCGCCGCATCTTTTACATCCGCATCACAGACAGTCGCATCTTTTTGTACTGCGTGAATATTCGTAAGACCGCTTCTCTCGATATTTTCCGTGATCAATCCTACTTTATACAGGCTTAGATCTCTGGCTTCTACACTTCCTGTTCCCCGCAGTTTTTCTGCAACATGAAGTGCTTTTCCGCCCGGTGCCGCACAGACATCGATCACCCGATCCCCTTTCTTTGGATCTGCGAGTTCTCCCACCAGCATGGAACTGATATCCTGGACATAAAACTCTCCCTTTTGAAAGCTTTCCAGCTCTGAAAGATGATCATAGTCCTGAATCCAGAACGCATAGGACAGATATGGATGCGGCGTTACCGTAACCCCTTCCTTTTGCAGGCTTTCTTTCAGATTTTCCGGCGTTGTCTTTGCCAGATTACACCGGATCGTCACCGGTGTCTCTTCCTGGAAGGCCTGCAGCATGGATTCGATCACATCCAGATCATAAGTCTTCTTCCACAATTTTAAAATCCACTCCGGCATGGAATACACAACAGACAGCCGTTCGATCCCCTCTGCGGGATACTCTACCTGATCCAGACCTCGCGCCACATTGCGGAGCACTCCGTTTACAAATCCACGTAGGGTGCCGAATCCTTTTTTCACTGCCAGCTTTACTGCCTCGTTGCACACTGCCGAATCCGGCACGCTGTCCATATACTTCAGCTGATATACAGCACTTCTCAAAATATTGCGGATAACCGGCTTCATCTTGTTGACCTTCACTTTGGAAAACTGATTCAAAATATAATCCAGTTCGATCATGTGCTCCAGTGTTCCTTCAGTCACTCTCGTGATAAATGCGCGTTCCTTTTTCTCCAGATACTGATATTTTTCCAGGACGGCATTCAATGCAAGATGGCTGTAGACATTCTGCTGTGTCACCTCCATCAGGATCGCCAGCACCAGTTCTCTTTCTGTCACCTGTTTAGTCATCTCTTCTTCCTCCGCTTATGATCAACAGACGAAGCAGCTGCAGAATCATAGATGCGGCACTTGCCACATACGTCATCGCTGCCGCCCGCAGCACTGCCTTTGTCTGACTTAATTCTTCCGGATATAACATTCCGGATGTTTCCAAAATACGAATTGCACGGCTGGAGGCATTAAATTCTACCGGCAATGTCACGATCTGAAACAGCACTGCAGCCGAAAACAGCAAAATTCCGAGATTGATCAGCAGACTTGCTGTATTTCCATTCATGAATAATCCGATAATGATCAGCGGCCAGGCTGCCATAGAACCGAAATTCGCAACAGGTACCAGAGCACCTCTGATCTGAAGAGGCGCATACCCTTTCGCATGCTGGATTGCATGCCCGCATTCATGCGCAGCCACACCGATGGCTGCCACCGATGCTGAGTTATAGGTTGCATCAGAAAGCCCCAGCGTCTTATTTGCCGGATTATAATGATCTGTCAGATTGCCCGGAATATGATGTACTGTTACATCATAAATCCCGTTTGCATGCAGGATTCGCTCTGCTGCATCCTTCCCTGTCATACCGGACCGGCTCCGCACCTGTGCATATCTTCGATAGGTACTGTTGACATGCGCCGAAGCTGCCATACATATTACGGCTCCGATAATCACTAATATATAAGTAGGATCATAGTAAAAAAACATGCTCTTCCTCCAATCCTTTTATTTATGAATGAAACAACGTTCCTTCTTCGAGATGATATCCTCTTAAAAATGCATCTGTCTTCATTCTCTTCTTTCCCGGAATCTGCAATTCCTGTACGATTAAAGTTCCCTTTCCTGTCTGCACAGAAAAACTGTCTTTTGTCACATCTGTAACCGTCCCCGGCTGTGCCTTCGTCTGCTCTTTCGAGACTTTTGCACTCCAGATCTTCACCACTTTATTCTCCCAGTGTGTATACGCACTCGGCCAGGAATTTAATCCCCGGATCAGTCTCTCGATTGCTTCTGCGGAAGCATTCCAATCGATGTTTCCCATTTTTTTGTTCAACATACTTGCATAATGTGTAGGAGTCTCTCCCTGTTTTTGAGGAACGATGGTGCCTTCTTCCAGTGCTTTTAATGTCTCCACGCAAAGTGCTGCTCCGGCTTTTGACAATTTGTCATGAAGACTCTCTCCCGTCTCTTCTGCCGTGATCGGCACTTCGGTCTTAAGCAGCATGTCACCGGTATCCAAACCTTCATCCATCTGCATGGTGGTCACACCTGTCACATCTTCTCCGTCAATGATCGCCCACTGGATCGGTGCCGCTCCTCTATATTTCGGAAGCAGAGACGCATGTACATTGACACATCCATATGGTGTCAGTTCCAGAATTGCTTTCGGAAGAATCTGTCCGAAAGCGACCACTACGATCACATCTGCCTTATATCCTGCCAGTTCTTCCACACAGGCCGCTTCTCTTACCTTGATCGGCTGAAATACCGGGATTCCATGAGAAAGTGCCGCCTCTTTCACCGGCGGAAACTGCATCTCCTTGCCTCTTCCTTTTGGCTTATCCGGCTGCGTCACTGCCAGACACACCTCATGCCCGGCTTCAATCAGCGCTTCCAGTGTTCCCACCGAAAAATCCGGTGTTCCCATAAAAATCACACGCATCTATTCTACCTCCTCTTCCGGTGGTTCTACATCATGCAGTCCGTCCTCCACACGTTCTACATACATATGTCCTGCAAGATGATCGATCTCATGACAGAATGCTCTTGCAAGAAGACCTTCGCCTTCCAGTTCCACTTCTTCCATTTCTTCATTGAGTGCACGTACCTTCACATAGTTTGGTCTTGTCACGATCCCCCATTTGCCCGGCAGGCTTAAGCATCCCTCTTCGCCTGTCTGCTCTCCGGATGTCTCAATGATCTCCGGGTTGATCAGCACGATCGGGCCTTCTCCCACATTGATCACAACGATCTGCTTCAAGACTCCCACCTGAGGTGCTGCCAGTCCCACACCATATTTTTCATACATCGTATCCAGCATATCCTCGATCAAAATTTTTGTGCGCATCGTCATCTTTGTGACCGGTTTGCACTGTTTTTCCAAAATGTCATCTCCCATGATCCTGACTTCTCTGATTGCCATAATTTCACTGTTCCCTTCTATTTATTCTTTGTTATCTTTTAAAAAACATGCATCGGATTGAAATCAAACTGAATCCGCATCTTGCGATATCCCGGATTTACTTCAATATATTGTTCCAATCCGTTCTTTATCCTCACAAGTGTATCATAATTTTCATCTTTTATGTAGATTACTTTGCGATACACATCATTAATCTTTCCGATTCCCGGACTTGCAGGTCCGATGATCTTCGCAGTTTCTTTCGGAGCAATCCGGATCGAAAACTCTTTTAAATACTTACACCCTGTCTCTAACAGCACCTCATCCTCACAGCTTACCAGAACTGCAAGCAGATTTTCTACCGGGGGATATCCCATGATCTGCCGATACCGGATCTCCTCCTCATAAAACGCCTCATAATCCTGTGCTGCGGCGGTTACGATACTGTAATGCGTGGGAGTGTAGGTCTGGATCACAGCTTCTCCTTCTTTCTGCCCCCGTCCGGCTCGCCCTGCCGCCTGTGTCAAAAGCTGGAAGGTGCGCTCCCCGGAACGATAATCATCTGAATACAACGACATATCTGCCGCCAGCACACCAACTAACGTAACATTCGGAAAATCGTGTCCTTTTACGATCATCTGCGTTCCGACCAGTACATCTGCTTCTCCATTCGCAAATGCAGACAAGATTTTTTCATGGCCGTCTTTCTGTCTTGTTGTGTCCATGTCCATACGAAGAACTCTTGCCTGCGGAAACTGTGCTTTTACAATGTCTTCGATCTGCTGTGTTCCTGCCCGAAATTCTCCGATATGTCTGGAGCCGCACTCCGGGCAGACAGGTGTCCTTGGTTCTTCATATCCGCAGTAATGACAGACCATCTTTCCGTTTCTGTGATACGACAGCGAAACATCGCAGTGCGGACACTTTACCACATGGCCGCACTCTCTGCAGGAAAGAAACCCTGCATACCCTCTCCTGTTTAAAAACAACATGATCTGTTCTTGTTTTTCCAGCCGGTCTTCCATCAACTCCTGCAGATGCCGGCTTAAGATCGAACGGTTGCCTTCTTTTAACTCCTGCCTGAGATCCGCTACATAGACGCTCGCCATTTTTTGCATTCCCGAACGGTTCTTCAATTCCAGCAGACGGTACTCCCCGTTTTTTGCGCGATACATTGCTTCCAGAGACGGGGTTGCCGAGCCAAGTACTACACTGGCATGTTCCAGATTTGCCCGCTCTATGGCAGTCTCTCTGGCATGATATCTTGGTATCTGTTCACTTTTATAAGTTGTTTCATGTTCCTCATCAATAACGATCAGCCCCAGCTCCGGAAATGGTGTAAACAAGGCGGACCGCGGGCCGATCATCACGTCGATCTCTCCCGCTTTTGCCCGCATCAACTGATCATAACGCTCTCCGGCAGACATTCTGGAATTTAAGATGGATACCCGATTTCCAAAGCACCGGTAAAACCGCATCACTGTCTGATACGTCAGTGCAATCTCAGGAATCAGGACAATCGCCTGTTTTCCCTCACGGACCACCCGGCGGATCATCTCAATATAAACTTCCGTTTTTCCACTGCCTGTCACACCGTACAACAAATAAGCTGCCCGCACATCTCTGCTGTACTCCTTCCAGAAGCACTCGATCGCATGCTCCTGCTCTGCCGTAAACACAAGAGTTTTTGCTCTCTGCTCTTTTTCTTTCACCGGATTTCGAAACACCTGCTCTGATTCCAGAACTGCCACCTGCTGTTCTTCCAATGCATTGACGACACTGCGCGTAATATTCAGTTTTTTCGTAATCAGTTCGTATTCAATGACCGGATCCTCCAGAAGTGCTTCCAGAAGTCTTGCTCTCGCCTTCTGATTCTTCTGCTGATAATAATGCAGCTGCGCTTCTGCCCGTTCTTTGCCAAGCAGCAGACGGACATACTTTTTGATCTTGGCATTCTCTTTTTGCTTGATCGGCAATACCGTCTTGAGTGCCTGGATCATCGTTCCGCCATAATGTTCTTTCATCCATGCCGCCAGCGCGATCAGCTTCGCCTCGATCTCTACACTGTTTCTGGAAATATCTTCGATCTCCTTGACTTTGGAAAGATCATAGTCGCAAGTCTCTGAAATTCCTACCACATAGCCTTTCGTCTGCCGGTTGCCTTTCCCAAACGGAATCACAACCTCCATTCCCACATTCAGCTCTTCTTTTAACCACTCCGGAATTCGATATTGAAAGATCCGATCCAGTTTTTCATGTTTTATATCTACAATAATATCTGCAAACAATCCATTTCCCCTGCTTATTTTTTCTGTTCCTCTTCCAGTTCTGTTAAGATCTCCGCAATCAGAACCCGCTCATCCATCGGATGCTTCACACCTTCGATCTCCTGGTAATCTTCATGCCCTTTTCCTGCAAGCACGATCACATCCCCGGTCTGCCCGTGTGTGATCGCATAACGGATGGCTTCTTTCCTGTCTATGATTTCCACATACGCTCCGTCCGTCTTTTCGATTCCCACTTTGATGTCATCGATGATCGCCTGCGGCTCTTCAAATCTCGGATTATCGGAAGTGATGATCGTCAGATCTGCCAGACGGCCGGACACTTCTCCCATCTCAAAGCGTCGGTCTCTGGAACGGTTTCCACCGCATCCGAACAGACATACCAGACGTTTTGGATGATATTCTTTTAACGTGGTCAAAAGACTCTCCAGACTCATGGCATTGTGTGCATAGTCGATCATCAGAGTGAATTCATCAGACACTTTCACCATCTCGATTCTGCCCTTAACCTTCGCCTTTTTCAAAGCCGCCTGAATGTGCTCTTTCGGCACATCAAAGTGTCTGCACACTGCAATCGCTGTCAGTGAATTGTAAACACTGAATGTTCCCGGTACATCAATCTCCACATCAAAATCCATGACTCCTGCCACATGATATGCCACACCGAGATATCCCGGTCTGGACACCAGATTTACATCTTCAGCCCGCAGATCCGCCTCTTTGCAGAAACCAAATGTCTCCACTTTACATGTAGCATTTTTAAATACATCCTTAAAATACCTGTCATCTGCATTGGCAATTCCAACCCTGCACTGCTGGAACAGTAAGCCTTTGCATCTTTTATAATCTTCAAAATCCTTGTGTTCATTCGGTCCGATATGATCTTTTCCAAGATTTGTGAAAATCCCGATTTCAAACGGAATCCCTGCTGTCCGGTGCAGCATCAGTCCCTGGGATGACACCTCCATGACCACGCTGTCACAGCCGGCTTCCACCATTTTGGCAAAATACTGATGAATGGTATAAGATTCCGGTGTTGTATTCGCTGCCGGGATCACTTCCTCTCCGATAATGGCCTCAATGGTTCCGATCAGTCCTACTTTATGTCCGACTCCCTCCAGAATGGATTTGATCATATAGGTCGTGGTCGTCTTTCCTTTTGTCCCTGTAATTCCAATAATGTGCAGCTTCTCTGCCGGATAGCCGAAATAAGCGGCAGAAGCAAGTGCGAGTGCGTACCTTGTGTCTTCCACACGGATCACAGTCATTCCCGCCGGTGCCTCTACATCCTGCTGCACGATCACGGCTTTTGCTCCTTTTTTTGCCACATCAGCTACATACTGATGTCCGTCTGAGACAGCGCCGCTGATGCATACAAACACAGATCCTTCTTCTACTTTACGGGAGTCATTGATCAATGTTGTAATTTCGATCTTGTCACTCCCCTGTACTACTTCATATTCCAAACGTTCCAATAACTGTTTTAAAATCATAACTGTTCCTCCTGATCAAAGAGATTTTCATCCCTGCATACATTCTATAGGATACCATAAAACATTCTCAGTTGCAAAAGCTGATAGAAAAAAGAGCCCGGATGAATCGGAAATCTTTTCCTTTTCATCCGGGTTTGTTATCTTCTGCAAAATAATACTGCAGATTTCCTATCTTGTAAGGTAGAACGTTACAGAAGTCGTATCACCATACTGCAGCATCCGATACCCTTCTTCTCCCTCTTCCAGTTCATAGCTTGCCGGCAGATCTTCTTTTACCATAGACAGATCAAATCTAAATTCTCCCGTCTCAGTTCCTGTATGTGTCCACTGTCCGGTACGAACACGGCCGTCAATAAATACCGTATAATTTACTGTTGTCGTGCGTTCTTCTACTTCC
>SKEA01001048.1_pt1 | contig 21908 bp, 21 predicted proteins | sample 4826601 | NCBI WGS metagenome assembly SKEA01 (sample SAMN11008821, study PRJNA524170) | human gut metagenome | biome: Human fecal sample; material: Feces; isolation source: fecal sample from pouch patient p13, p53 | host: Homo sapiens | place: Israel: Tel-Aviv | collected 2016-07-06 | reverse complement strand
ATTAATAGCAATATTTACATAAAAATTAGTGTATAAAATTTTAAACAATTAAAAAGGAGTTGTATTCAGACTGAATTTATTAATTCAATCTGATACAGCCCCCTTTTTTTATTATTTTTAATTCCAATCTTTTTCTTCTTTGTATAAAATATTATAAATATTAAAATATATTTTTATTATAATATATACTGTGAGAAGAGATAATATTGTAAAAAAAGATTGACAAATTTTAAAAGTAGACTTATTATAAAGATGTTTGATAATCAAAATTTTTGAAAGGGGAGTGGATAATTTTAGGAGTTAAGTTTTGTTTGAATTATTTTATATCTGAGATTAAATTATTTTTATTAGGAATTATTTTTTTTATATAAAATTGTACAATGATTCAATACTATATTTATATTAATATAGTAGTAACTTATTATATATTATGGATTAACTAAAGAGGAATATTAAATGATTTAATATTTCATATTTTTAAGAAAATTATTTGATTATCAAATAATTATATTTTTAAAATAAAGGTGTTAAGATGAGTGTAGTAAAAATAGCAGGTATTGGACATTATTGTCCAGAAAATGATGTAAGTAATGATAAATTGTCAAATTTAGTTGATACATCACATGAATGGATAGTTAAGAGAACTGGAATATGTGAAAGAAAGATTTCAAAAGGTGAAAGTACAGTAGATTTAGCAGTGAAAGCATCAATTAATGCTATGAAAATGGCAAAATGCAGTCCTCAAGATATTGATTTAATTGTAGTTGCAACTACTTCACCAGATAGAATTATGCCTTCTACTGCTTGCAGCGTCCAAAGTATATTAGGTTGTGAGAATGCAGCTGCATTTGATATAAGTGCTGCTTGTTCAGGATTTTTATATGCATCCATAATTGCTAATTCATTAATAAAAAATGGAGAAGGAAGTAAAGCTTTAGTTATTGGTAGCGAGGTTCTCTCAAGAATAATAGATTGGAATGATAGAAATACTTGCGTATTATTTGGTGATGGTGCTGGTGCCGCTATTCTTGAAGTAAGTAGTGATAATAGTGGAATAATAAGCACTTACTTCGGCTCTGATGGAAAAACAGGTACTAAAGCATTAACTGCCAATCAATTTCCAATTAAGACACCATTTGCAGATGCCTCTTTAAAAAGAGAAGAATATATACAAATGGATGGTAGAGAGGTTTTCAAATTTGCTATATCAATAATCCCTAAGGTAGTGAAGAAACTGTTAGATGATTCAGGTGAGGATATATCAAATATTAAATATATTATTCCACATCAAGCAAATCTTAGGATAATAGATGATGCTGCTAAGAAGTTAAATATAAGCAAGGACAAGTTCTATGTTAACTTGGAATCCTATGGAAATACATCAGCAGCTAGTGTGCCTATTGCTTTTAGCGAGGCTGTAAATAAAGGCTTACTTAATAAAGGTGATAAAATTATTTTAGTTGCTTTTGGTGGTGGGTTAACTTGGTCTGGAATATTACTAGAATGGTAGTATTCAGTAAATTATTGAAATTATAAAATGAAGTTAAAACTTATAAATAAAGAATTTTAGTTAAAATTTAGGAGGAAATAGAAATGATATTTGAAAAAATTAGAGAAATAGTAGTAGAACAATTAGGAGTTAATGAAGAAGACGTTAAATTAGAAACAAGATTCATAGAAGATTTAGAAGCTGATTCATTAGATTTATTCCAAGTAATAATGGAACTTGAAGATGCTTTTGATGTAAAAGTTGAAGAAGTAGAAAACATAAAAACAGTTGCAGATGCTGTAAATTTCATTGAAAAAGCAACAGAAAAATAGTATTGGAGGTAAATATATGAAAAAGGATATATGCAGTATTTTAAGTATTAAATATCCTATTTTTCAGGGTGGAATGGCTTGGGTTTCAGAAAGTACTCTTGCTGCAGCAGTTTCCAATGCTGGAGGACTTGGTATTATAGCAGGCGCTAATGCTCCGGCTAGCCATATAAGAGATGAAATAAGAAAGACTAAGAAACTTACCGATAAACCTTTTGGACTTAATATAATGCTTTTATCAGATAATGCTGATGAATTAGCTGATATTGCAATTAAAGAAGGAGTTAAAGTCATAACTACTGGAGCAGGAAATCCAGGTAAATATATAGACAAATGGAAAGATGCTGGGATTGTAGTTATTCCTGTGGTAGCTTCTGTTGCATTAGCTAAAAGAATGGAACGCTGTGGAGCAAATGCTGTTATAGCAGAAGGCTGTGAATCAGGTGGTCATGTTGGTAAGCTAACTACAATGGCATTATTACCACAAGTTGTTGATGCTGTAAATATTCCTGTTATAGGAGCTGGTGGTATAGGTGATGGAAGAGGTATTGCTGCTGCATTTATCCTTGGAGCAAGTGGTGTTCAAGTAGGTACTAGATTTTTAGCATCAGAAGAATGTCAAATTCATGATAATTACAAAAATGCTGTAATAAAGTCAAAGGATATTGACACTGTTGTTACTGGAAGATGTACAGGACATCCTGTTCAAGTATTAAAGAATAGGCTTGCAAAAGAATATTTAAAACTTGAAGGTAATAATGCCAGCATTGAAGCTCTAGAAGAATTAGGTAAAGGAGCTCTAAAAAAGGCTGTAGTAGATGGTGACATTGAAAATGGATCACTAATGGCTGGTCAAATATCTGGAATGGTGAAGAAAGTTCAAAGTGTTAAAGAAATAATTGAAGAAATGTTTAATGAATACGAAGAAGTGAAAAGAAGTCTATAACTAATAGATTAATGGAGGAATTATGAAGATAGCATTTATTTTCTCAGGTCAAGGTTCTCAATATATAGGGATGGGAAAAGAATTATATGATAATATTCCTAGTTGTAAAAAGATATATGATAAAGCTAATGAAGTTTTAGGCTTTGATTTGAAAGAATTAATATTTAATGGTGATAAAGAAGAATTAAATATTACTGAAAATACACAACCTGCAATATTAACAACCTCTATAGCTATTCTACAAGCTATAAAAGATAAAGGTATAAATCCAGATATAGTTTCAGGATTGAGCTTAGGAGAATATTCTGCACTTGTTGCTAGTAAAGCTTTAGACTTTGAAACTGCAGTTTCCTTAGTAAAAAAAAGAGGTCGTTTTATGCAAGAAGCTGTACCTCAAGGTGTTGGTTCAATGGTTGCAGTAATTGGATTAGATGAAGATAAAATAAAAAAAGTATTAAAGGTAGCTAGTGAAAAAGGAATAGTAGAAATAGCTAACTATAATACTAATAATCAAATAGTAATAGGTGGAGAAAGTAAAGCTGTAGAATTGGCAAGTGAATTATTAAAAGAATGTGGTGCAAGAAGAGTTATTCCTCTAAAAGTATCTGGCCCTTTCCATACTTCTTTATTAAATGAAGCATCTATTAAGTTAAAAAATGAATTTGAAAATATACACTTTAATGATCCAAAAATAAAGACAATAACAAATGTTACTGCTGATTTTATTGAAAATGGAAATGAAATTAAAGATTTATTAATAAATCAAGTTAAATCTTCTGTAAGATGGAGTGAAACTATTGAAAAAATGCTTGATGAAGGTATAGATACATTTATTGAAATAGGACCTTTAAAAACTCTAAGTAGTTTTGTTCGTGAAATAAGCAAAGAAAGAAAGGCTACTGTAAAAATCTTTAATGTAGAAGATTTAAAATCACTTAATAAGACACTAGAAGGGATGGAAGCTATATGTTAAAAGGTAAAAATGTAATAGTTACTGGAGCTACAAGAGGAATCGGTAGAGAAATTGCATTAACTCTAGCGCAAAATGGAGCTAATATAGCTATGAATTATAGAAACTTAAATAGTGAAGTAGAAGATTTAATCAATGAAATTAAAAGCTTTGGTGTAGATGCTTTGGCAATAAAATGTGATGTAAGTATTACTGAGGAAGTTGATAACTTCGTAAAAGAAGTAAAATCTCACTATAATACAATAGATGTTTTAGTTAATAATGCAGGCATCACTAAAGATGGATTAATTATTAGAATGAAAGAAGAAGATTTTGATGATGTTCTAGATGTTAATTTAAAGGGTACCTTTAATACTACAAAATCAGTTTCTTCTATTATGGTTAGACAAAAATATGGAAAAATAATAAATATTTCTTCTGTAGTTGGTATAGCTGGTAATGCAGGACAATGTAATTATGCAGCTTCAAAAGCTGGAGTTATTGGATTCTCTAAATCAGTTGCAAGAGAGCTTGCTTCAAGAAATATAAATGTTAATGTAGTAGCTCCAGGATATATAAACACTGATATGACTAAGAATCTACCTGATAAGGTTAAAGAAGAAATAATTAAAAGTATACCTATGAAAAAAATAGGTGATCCAAAAGAAGTTGCTAATTTAGTATTATTCTTATCATCAAATTTATCAGATTATATTACAGGCCAAGTAATAAATGTTGATGGTGGAATGGTAATGGCATAAAGGAGGCATTAAATTGAAAAGAAGAGTGGTAATCACTGGACTTGGAGCAATAACTCCAATAGGAAATAATATAGATAGTTTTTGGGAAGGTATTAAATTAGGCAAAAACGGAATAGATGAAATATCTTTATTTAATGCCGAAAATTTAAAGGTAAAAATGGCTGCAGAGGTTAAAGATTTTGACCCTAGCAACTTTATAGATAAAAAAGAAGCAAAAAGAATGGATAGATATACTCAGTTTGCTGTAATAGCAGCAGAAGAATCTATTAAAGATAGTAATCTTGATTTTAATACATTAAATAGAGAAAGAATTGGTGTAATGTTTGGATCTGGTATAGGAGGACTTTGTACTATTGAAAATCAAATAAGAACTCTAGTTGCTAAAGGTCCTAATAGAGTATCACCACTTACTATTCCAATGGCTATATCAAATATTGCTTCAGGTACTATTGCAATAAAATATGGTATTTTAGGAAGCACATTAAGTTTAACTTCTGCATGTGCAACTTCAACTCATTGTATTGGTGAAGCTTATAGAAGTATCAAAGATGGTTATCTTGATATTGTTGTAGCTGGTGGAGCTGAAGCTTCTATATGTGAATTTGGTATCGCAGGATTTCAATCACTTACTGCATTAAGTAGAAGTGAGGATAGAAATAGAGCATCAATCCCATTTGATAAGGAAAGAAATGGATTTGTTATGGGAGAAGGTGCAGGTTCATTAATATTAGAGGACTTAGATAGTGCTTTAAAAAGAGGCGCAAAAATTTATGCAGAAGTAGTTGGGTATGGTTCAACTTGTGATGCTTATCATATAACTTCACCTTGCTTAGATGGTGATGGCGCATATAGAGCTATGAGAGATGCATTAATTGATGCTGATATAAGCACTGATAAAATATCTTATATAAATGCACATGGTACATCAACAGAAATTAATGATAAAGTTGAGACCTTAGCTATCAAAAAAGCTTTAGGTGATAATTATATGAATGCATATGTTAGTTCTACTAAATCAATGACAGGTCATTTATTAGGTGCTGCTGGTGCTATTGAAGCCATTGTTTCAATAAAATCACTACAAGATAATTTTGTTCCAGCAACAATTAATTATGTAAATGAGGATGAAGATTGTGATTTAAATCTTGTTGTTAATAAAGGAAAAGAATCTAACGTAGAATATACAATGTCAAACTCTTTAGGATTTGGTGGACATAACGGCACTCTTATATTTAAAAAATGGAGGTAGTTAGGATGTTAGACTATAACCAAATAAAAGAGCTTATTAAGGATATAGATTCATCGTCTTTAAGAGTTTTTGAATTAGAAAATAGTGATATAAAATTAAAACTTAGTAAAAATGAAGAAAATTCTTTATATAAAGAAAATATTATTAATACAACATCTTCTGAAAGTTCTGCAGTTTTTACAAAGGAAAGTAAAACTTCAATTGAAGAAACTTTAGTTCAAACTGAAGAATTAATAGAAGAAAACTTAAATATAGTTAAATCACCATTGGTTGGAACTTATTATTCATCTTCAACTCCAGGAGGAGCTCCATATGTTGAAATTGGATCTAAAGTAAAAAAAGGTGATGTACTTTGTATAGTTGAAGCTATGAAAATAATGAATGAAATCACATCAGAAGTGGATGGAGAAATTGTTGAAGCTTTAAGAAATGATGAAGAAATTGTTGAATTTGGAATGGAATTATTTAAGATTCGTTCATAATAATAAATATACTATAGGTATTAGTGGTGGTAAAAATCTAATAATTATTTTTTACTGCCACTTATTAAAATATCTATTATTTAAGGAGATTTTAAAATGGATATTAAGGAAATTATGGAGATAATTCCTCATAGATATCCTTTTCTTTTAATTGATAAGGTTATAAAAATTGAGGAAAATAAAATAACTGCAATAAAAAATGTTACAGCAAACGAACAGTACTTTCAAGGACATTTTCCAGTTGAACCTGTTATGCCAGGCGTATTAATAATTGAAGCTTTAGCACAAGCTGGTGCTGTAGCTCTTTTAAGTAAAGATGAATTTAAAGGTAAGATAGCATATTTTGCAGGAATAAATAATGCTAAATTTAGAAGAAAAGTTGTTCCTGGTGACACATTAAGATTAGAAGTTGAACTTACTAAAATACGTGGCAAAGCTGGTGTAGGATATGGAGTTGCTTATGTTGAAGGTAAGAAGGTTTGCGAAGGAGAATTAACCTTCATGGTAGGTTAATAAAAAGAGGTGTTTTATGATTAGAAAAGTTTTAATAGCTAATAGAGGTGAAATTGCTGTAAGAATTATAAGAGCTTGTAGAGAGCTCGGATTAAAAACTGTTGCTATTTATTCCGAAATTGATAAAGATGCCATGCATACAGAACTTGCAGATGAAGCTATTTGTGTTGGAACTTCAAAATCTAAAGATTCTTACCTTAATGAAAGTAATATCATCAGTGCAGCAGTAGTAACAGGTTGTAACGCAATTCATCCTGGCTTTGGATTTTTATCGGAGAAAGCTAGTTTTGCAAGTATGTGCGAGGAATGTAATATTAAGTTTATTGGACCAAGTAGTAAAACAATAAACATTATGGGAAATAAATCGGTAGCAAGAGAAATAATGAAAAATGCAAATGTTCCAGTTATTCCTGGTAGTGATGGTCTTATTGAAAATATTGAAGAGGCTAAAATAGAAGCTAAAAGAATTGGATATCCAATTATGATTAAAGCCTCCTTAGGTGGCGGAGGAAAGGGTATAAGAATTGTTGCTAATGAAGACGAACTAGAAAATGCATTTTTTACGGCAAGAACTGAAGCAAAAAATAACTTTGGTGATGATTCAGTATACATGGAAAAATTCATAGAAAATCCAAGGCATATAGAATTTCAAATTTTAGGTGATACCTTTGGAAATATAATTCATCTTGGTGAAAGAGATTGTACTATTCAAAGAAGGAATCAAAAAGTACTTGAAGAAGCTCCATCTTATATCTTAAATGATGAATTAAGAAAAAAAATGGGTGAAGCAGCAATAAAAGCAGCAAAGGCAGTTAATTATGTTAATGCTGGTACAATTGAATTTTTAGTAGATAAACATGGTGATTTTTATTTTATGGAAATGAATACTAGAATTCAAGTAGAACATCCTGTAACAGAAATGATAACTTCTGTCGATATAGTAAAAGAACAATTAAAAATCGCTAATGGTGATGAGTTACAGCTAACTCAAGACGATATAAAAATAGAAGGTCATGCTATTGAATGTAGAATAAATGCTGAAAATCCTAATAAATCATTTGCACCTTGTCCAGGTAAAATTAGTTTTTTAAATATACCTGGAGGCAATGGAATTAGAGTTGATACAGCTGTCTACAACGGTTATACTATTCCACCAACTTATGATTCTATGATTGCAAAACTTATTGCACATGGAAAAACTAGAGAAGAAGCAATAAACAAAATGTTAAGAGCTCTAGATGAATTTATTATTGAAGGAATAGAGAGCAATATTGACTTTCAAATTGATATTTTAAATAACGATATATTCCGCTTAGGAACTTTTGATACAAGTTTTATAAGCAAAGAATATAATCTATAAGTTGGTGAAATTATGGGTATTTTTAAGAAAAAACAATATGCTGTAATAAATATGCCGCCTGTTGATAGTAGTGATATTCCTGTTGTTCCTAATGGAGCATGGGTTAAATGTAATCATTGCGGAAAGATTTTATATAAAAAAACATTAGAAGAAAATTATAAAATGTGTCCTAATTGTAAGTATTATTTTAGATTAGGTGCACATGAAAGAGTAGATTTAATTTGTGATAAAGATACATTTATTGAATTTAATAAATGTTTAGAGTCTAAAAATCCTATGAATTTCCCCGGCTATGATAGTAAGTTAAAGGTAAGTAAAGAAAATTCTAAAATTAATGAAGCCGTTATAACAGGAAAATGTAAAATAAACGGAATGGAATCTATTATTTGTATAATGGATTCAAACTTTATGATGGGAAGTATGGGTACAGTTGTTGGTGAAAAAATAACATTCGCCATTGAAAAAGCAACTTATGAAAACCTCCCTATAATAATCTTTACTGCTTCTGGAGGTGCACGAATGCAAGAAGGAATTCTTTCATTAATGCAAATGGCAAAAATCAGTGCAGCATTAGCGAAGCATAGTGAAAAAGGGTTGCTTTATATCACGGTTTTAACTGATCCTACAACAGGTGGAGTTACTGCAAGTTTTGCCATGTTAGGGGATATAATTATTGCAGAGCCAAAGGCTTTAATCGGATTTGCAGGAAGAAGAGTTATTGAAGGAACAATTAAAGAAAAACTACCTGATGATTTTCAAAGTGCAGAATTCTTATTAGAAAAGGGATTTGTAGATAATATTGTAAATAGAGATGAATTAAAAAATACACTATCCTTATTATTAGAATTACACAAACCTCAAGGAGGTGCATCAGTTGAGTAAAAAGATTAAAGCATGGGACAGATTAACAATTGCTAGAATGGTTGAAAGGCCAAATGCTGAAGATTATATAAAACTAATCTTTAATAACTTTTTTGAATTACATGGAGATAGAAACTATAGAGATGATAAAGCTATCATTGGAGGAATAGGATTATTAGAAGATATTCCAGTTACTATAGTTGGTATCCAAAAAGGTAAAAACTTAAAAGAAAATATGGAGAGAAATTTTGGATCTCCTTATCCTGAAGGATATAGAAAAGCATTAAGATTGATGAAGCAAGCAGAAAAATTTAAAAGACCAATTATTTGTTTCATAAATACTTCCGGAGCATATTGCGGTGTAGAAGCTGAAGAACGTGGTCAAGGAGAAGCTATTGCTAGAAATTTACTGGAAATATCACAACTTACTGTCCCTATTATTTCTATAATTATAGGTGAAGGGGGTAGTGGTGGTGCTATAGCACTAGCTTGTGGCGATAGGGTATGGGCATTAGAAAATTCTATATACTCTATTTTATCTCCAGAAGGATTTGCATCTATATTATTGAAGGATCCATCAAAAGCTCAAGAAGTTTCAGAGATAATGGGAATTACTTCCTATGACTTATTAGAAAAAGGTATAATTGAAAAAATTATTAAAGAACCAGCTGGTGGCGCTCAAAATGATATTAATTTTGTTGCAAATGAAATTAAAACTAATTTAATAAATGAAATAAAGCTTTTACAAAGTAAAACAGTAAGAGAACTTTTAAATCAAAGATATTTACGCTTTAGAAATTTTTAAAACAATAAATGAGTAGGTAATATTAAACCTACTCATTTATTGTTTTAAGGTAATTATACAGAGGTATGTGTAACTTGATACACAAAATGTATCTATATTAAAGATTATTGACACTTTATAGATTTTATACACAATATTAAATTTTTTATTATTAAATTGCAAATTTTAATTTAAATATAAGCCTTGTATTAAGATAATAAATTTTATTTATAGAAAAATTTAATGAATTCCTTGAATAAATATCCATATAAAATGTTGACAATAACATTTAAAGGAGTAAAATAAATAATGTAGAGTTAGCACTCATCAAGATAGAGTGCTAACAAAAGTTGTTAAGTTAAAAAGGAGAGAGTTTTATGGAAACAAAACAATTTAAAGCAGAATCTAAAAGACTTTTAGATTTAATGATTAATTCAATTTACACACATAGAGAAATTTTTCTAAGAGAGCTTATATCAAATGCTAGTGATGCTATTGATAAAATCTATTATAAGTCTTTAAGTGATGATAATATAAACTTTAATAAAGAAAATTTCTTTATTAAAATATCTATAGATAAAGAAAATAGAACTATAAAAATATCTGATACAGGAATTGGTATGAGTAAGGAAGAATTAGATGATAACCTAGGAGTTATTGCTAAAAGTGGTTCTCTTCAATTCAAAAAAGAAAATGAAATTAAGGATGGTTTTGATATAATAGGTCAATTTGGTGTTGGTTTTTATTCATCATTCTTAATAGCTGACAAAGTTACTGTAATAACTAAAGCCTTTGGAAGCAACGAAGCATATAGATGGGAATCTACTGGTGTTGAAGGATATACTATAGAACCTTCTACTAAAGATACAGTTGGTACAGATATTATATTACATGTAAAAGCTAATACAGATGATGAAAACTTTGATGAATATCTAAATGAATATAAAATTCAATCTTTAATAAAGAAGTATTCAGATTTCATTAGATATCCAATTAAAATGGACCTTACTGAAAGAAAACTTAAAGAAGGAACTGAAAGTGAATATGAAGACTACATAGAAGAAAAAGTAGTTAATAGTATGGTTCCAATTTGGAGAAAAAATAAAAATGAATTAACTCAAGAAGATTATAGTAATTTCTATAAAGAAAAACATTATGGATTTGATACACCTTTAAAACATATCCATTTAAGTGTTGATGGAACAGTAAGCTATAATGCAATATTATATATTCCTGAAAATATGCCTTATGATTTCTATACAAAGGATTATGAAAAGGGATTAGAATTATATTCTAATGGAGTTATGATAATGAATAAATGTTCTGACCTTCTTCCTGATTACTTTGGATTTGTTAAAGGTATAGTTGACTCAGAAGATTTATCATTAAATATATCTAGAGAAATTCTTCAACACGATAGACAATTAAGATTTATTGCTAAGAATATTAAAAATAAAATCAAGAGTGAACTTGAAAAAATGCTTAGAAATGAAAGAGAAAATTATGAAAAATTCTATAAAGCATTTGGAAGAACTTTAAAATTTGGTGTTTATGATAATTTTGGTGCTGAAAAGGAAGTACTTCAAGATTTATTAATGTTCTATTCTTCAAAAGAAAAGAAGATGGTTACATTAGATGAATATGTTACAAGAATGGGTGAAGATCAAAAATATATTTACTATGCTGTTGGTGAATCTATAGATAGAATTGAAAAAATGCCACAAACAGAATTATTATTAGATAAGGGCTATGAAATTTTATACTTTACAGATGACATAGATGAATTTGCTATAAAGATGTTAATGAAATACAAAGAAAAAGAGTTTAAATCAGTTTCTAGTAGCGATTTAGGAATTGAAAATAATGATGATGAAAATAAAATAGAAGAAAATAACGAAGAGAATAAATCATTATTTGATGCTATGAAAGAAGTTTTAAATGATAAAATAAGTTCTGTTAAAGTTTCTAATAAGTTAAAAAATCATCCAGTTTGCTTATCAAATGAAGGTGATTTATCAATAGAAATGGAAAAACTATTAAATTCAATGCCAAATAATCAAGGTGTAAAAGCAGAAAAAGTACTAGAAATTAATACTCATCATGAAGTATTTACTTCTTTAAAAAATGCATATGAAAATGATAAAGATAAATTTAACTTATATACTAACCTTTTATACAATCAAGCATTATTAATAGAAGGATTATCAATATCAGATCCTGTTGAGTTTACAAATAACATCTGTAAGTTGATGAAATAATTACAAATATTTCCTAAGAAATATTGTTAAAAATATTATTAAATCCCCCATTTAATGTATTTATTACATTAAGTGGGGGATTCTTTATATATTTGAAAAGTTTAAATTATTCATATTTAAATTTTACAATAATTTCTTTAATCTCACCTTTTGAATTTTTTCTAATAGAAAAATTCTTAATATCTTTAAACTCATTTTCTAATTGGAATGAAAGCTCATTGATAGTTGCTTTACACTTTTTTGATAAATCGTTATCTTCTACAATAACGAATCTTGACTTTCTACAAGTTGTTTCATTTTGTAAATCGTCGATTATTACATAATAATCTGAAGTTTCCTCAATTACATGATACTCCTTATTTAATGTTAAACTTGAACATAAATTATTATTTATACATCTTAAAATCATATAAAATTCCTCCCTACCCTTTTTTTTTATTATAAATCATAATTTATAAAAATAAAATAGTAATATTACATAAATTTAACAACTTTTTTTAGTAAGAAAATCTATTATTTTAATAAATATATTTTACAAATCTATATTTAATCCTGTATAATCAACAGTGCTAAAATAATTAAACTATGCTATATTAATCTAAAGAAAAAACTTTTATAAATAATATTGGAGGGAAATACATGGAAATAAAGGATAGAGGATTAAATGAAAAAATTAATCAATTAAAAAAAGGATTAGAAATAGTTGGTGGTAAATCTGATTTATTATCAGATGATAATAGTGAAATCTTAAGCTATATTATAGAAAAGGCTTTTAACGATGGTATCGTTAAATTTAATATAAATAATACTGAATATACTATTAATGAATTAATTAAATGTAAACAAGCTTATGAAATTTATTTTCTTAAGAATAAGTTAACTACTTTAAATTCAATAGTTTATAAAATTAAAAAGTATGATACATCTTTAGACTCATTGATAAGAAAATATAAAAAGAGCAGATCATTAGAAGAATATAATGAAATAACTAATAGAATAAAAAAAACTTATAGACTTGATATTAATAAATTGGTTCTAAATAGTATTAATAGTGAAGTTTTAAATAAATTAAGCTTAGAAGAACAAGAAACTTTTTATGGTGAATATTTAAGTCAAAAAAGAAAGCAAATAATTGATGGTGTTATTAGTAAAATGGGGATAGTTTAATATTAAACTATCCTTATCATTTTATACACCTTCATTATTAAAATCAGGTACAAACTCTTCTGAATTGGTTCCAGACTCTTGAATAAATCCATTTTTTACACCTATTGAAAGGGCATAATCAATAAGAGAATCATATGTTTTTTCATTAATACTTTTATTAATTTCAGGATACATTTTAGCATTGTACATTGGAGTATATTGATTCATTAATGATATATATACACTATCTCCAAATTTTTTATAAATTGCATCAATAATCTTTTTTGAGTCAAATAGTAATCCTGGCAATAATAAATGTCTTACAATAACGCCTTTCTGAATTATTCCGTCTTTATTAAATTTAGGATCACCTACTTGCCTTACCATTTCTTCTATAATTTCTAGAACATTTTCTGAATATCCTTTTATCTTTGAATATTTTAATGCGTACTTATCTTCAAAATACTTAAAGTCAGGTAAATAAACATCTATATAACCATTTAAAGCTTTTATTGTATCTAATGAATCTATAGAATTAGTATTGTATATTATAGGTAAATCAAGTCCTTTATTCTTTGCTATTTTTAATGCTTCTATAATTTGTGGTACAAAATGAGTTGGCGTAACTAAATTAATATTATTTGCTCCTTTATCTTGTAACTCTAAAAATATTTCTGATAGTCTCTCTATTGTAATTTCTCTTCCAAAGCCTTCACTTGATATTTTATAGTTTTGGCAAAAAACACATTTCAAATTGCAGTTTGAAAAAAATACGGTTCCCGAACCCTTTTCCCCTGAAATACATGGTTCTTCCCAAAAATGAAGAGCAGCCCTTGCAATTCTTATACTATTAGTACTATTACATATGCCTCTAGCCCCATTATTTCTATTTACATTACAATTTCTCATACATAAATTACAATTTTCCAATAATTTAATATAATTCATATAAACACCTCGTAAAAATTAGTATATCAGCATATATTGTATTAATCAATTTAATGTAACATATAGTTATTTTAAGTCAATTGTGGTATAATTTTAACATAATGAAAATTCGAGAGGTGCAGAATATGAATACGGTAACGGTTATAATAAATGGTATTGAATATAATTTGAGAGGAAAAGAAGACGAAAGATATTTATCTGAAGTTGCCGCTTATGTAGATAATAAAATAAGAGAAATTTCTGGAAGCAATAAGAAGTTAAATACAAGTTCTGCTGCAGTTCTTACTGCTGTTAATATTGCTGATGAACTTTTTAAATGCGATTTAGAAATAGGAAATATTACTAAGAAAAAAAATTCTCTTGAAGAACGTCATTTAACATTAAAAGAAAGGTTAAGGGAACTTAAAGTTGAAATAGACGAAACAACAAAGGCAAGGTCCTCAGAAGTTGAATCCCTAAAATCTATTATTTTTAACATGGAATCAAAAATAAAGGAATTAGAAAAATATAAATTATTAAGTGAAGAGTTAACAGAGAAAGTAAAAACATTAACTGAAACAAATAATAATAATGAAATTCAAATTTCTGAATTAAATAAAGAATTATTAGAGCTACAAAATATAAATCAAGAACTTGAAAATAAAGTTAAAAATTGTACTGATGAAATAAATAATAGAGTAGCAATTTCTGAATTTGAAGAAGCAATTACAAAATTAGAAAAAACACAAAAAATTAATCTTATATTAAATGACGAAAATGATGACCTTAAGGAAAAAATATCAAAATATCAAAAGCAAGCTAATAATTATTCTATTGAAAATTCAGAATTAAAAGAAACTGAACATAAATTGAAAGAAACAATAAAATTTAAAGAGGCTGAATTAGAAGAATTTAAAGCATTAAATGAACAGCAAAGTTTAGAAGAAAAAAACACTTTAGAAAAAAAGATTAATTCATTAGAAGTAGAACTACAAGATGCCCTAAAGAAAAAAGAAACTTATAGATTGCGTAATAAAGATATTAATTTCCAATTACAAAACTATAAATATAAAGTTTTAGATTTAGAAAAAAAACTTATTGATACTCAATTTAGTCTAGCTGTAGAAAAAAGAGATAAAAATCCACTACTAAGATAAGTCTGCTCATCATTGAGTAGACTTATTTTAATTGCTATAGAAAAACAATAATAATTATGTTATAACAATAAGTAGTTATATTAGAATTAATAATAAATATTTATAGATTTTAAACAAAAGATTATATTAACTTTTAAATTTAGGAGAGATTTTTATGAACAAAATAGAAGTTCTAGCACCGGCTGGAAGTATGGAGAGTCTATATGCAGCTATAAATAAAGGGGCCGATGCTGTTTACCTTGGTGGAAATAAATTTTCTGCTAGAGCTTATGCATCAAATTTTGATAATGAAAACATGCAAAAAGCCATTGATTATGCTCATAGTTATGGTGTGAAAATTTACGTCACTATAAATACAATACTAAAAGAAAATGAAATTGAAGAAGCTGTTAGATATGTTGGATATTTATATGAAATAGGTGCCGATGCTCTAATAATTCAAGACCTTGGACTTTTCAAAAGAATTAAAGAAGAGTATCCTAATTTTGAGCTTCATGCTTCTACGCAAATGACAATTCATAATGGAGAAGCTGCTATATATTTTAAAGAAAAAGGCTTTCATAGAGTTGTTTTATCTAGAGAGATGACAATTGATGAAATTAAATATATATCTACAGATTTAATGATAGAAACTGAAATGTTTGTTCATGGGGCAATTTGTGTTAGTTATTCTGGCCAATGTCTAATGAGCTCAATAATAGGTGGAAGAAGCGGTAATAGAGGAAGATGTGCTCAACCTTGTAGAATGGAATATATATTAAAAGGTGAAAAATCTGGTGAACAAAAGGGACATTTATTAAGCCCAAAAGATATGTGTACTATAGATGATATTAAGGATATAGTAGAAAGTGGAACTCATTCTTTAAAAATAGAAGGAAGAATGAAAAGACCAGAATATGTAGCTGGAGTAGTAGATAACTATAGAAAAGCAGTAGATAAAGTATTATTTAAAAAAAAATACAATGAACAAGAAGGTAAAGGACAATTATTACAACTCTTTAATAGAAGTGGATTTACCAACGCATATTTAAAAGGAAATACAGGTAAGGATATGATGAGCTTCAATTCACCTAAAAATGCTGGGGTTCCATTAGGAATAGTAGAAAAATCTGGTGAAATTAAACTTAAGGAAAGTTTATCTTTAGGAGATGGAGTTAGATATAGGGATAAAGGGTTCTCAGTAAGTAAAATTTTATTAAATGGGAAAGAAGTTTCAAATACTAAAAGAGGAGATATTGTTAAGCTTTTCCCTATAGATTATAAAAAAGGTGATGAATTATTTAAGAGCTTAAATAAACAACTTTTTGATGAATTAGAAGACTACATTAGACCTTATAATAAGAAGATTTCTTTAAATGCAAGAGTTAAATTTGTTGTTAATTCTCCAATTGAACTTGCTATAATACATAATGATAAGGAATATAGATTTACTGGTGAAATTGTGCAAAAAGCGGAAAAAAGGCCTTTAGATAAAGAAAGAATAGAAGAAGCACTTAAAAAGTCTGGTGATATTCCATTTAAATTAGATTTTATTCAGTTTAGTAAGTTTGAAGATGGCTTCTTACGTATTGCTGATTTAAACAATTTAAGAAGAGATGCTTTAGAAAGTATTACTAAAAGTATTTGCAAAGAATCTAGAAGAAAACGTCCCAAAAAAGAAAATAAAAAGTTATCTACTTCAATAAATAATAATACTGACATTTCTGAAATATATAGTTGTATTACGAAAGATCAACTTAATGCATTATTAGATTGTAAAGTTAAAAATATAGCCTTTGACATATTTAGTAGAGAATTAGGAGCACTTAGAATATCTGATTTAATTGATACATTTGAAAAAGTAAATGAAGAGGTAAACTTATATATTAAAACTTCTTCTATAATAAAAGGTGAATTCAATAAGGTATGTAAATTTATAGATAAAGCTAAACCTTATATAAAAGGAATAATAACTTCTAATATAGGTTTAATTAACGTATATAAAGATTCACTTATGATAATTGGTGACTATAAACTTAATATAATGAACTCTCAAAGTTTAGAGTTTTACCAAAATGAACTTAAAATTCCTACATTAAGTATGGAATTAAATAGATCAGAAATTAAAGAAATAACGCGTAAGAATAAAGGAAATAACGCGTATGTTATTTATGGTAAACCAGAGCTTATGATTAGTGAATATTGTCCAATAGGAAGTACTTTTGGTGGTAGAAAAACTAATGTAGAGTGTAATGCTATTTGTACTAGAGATAAATTTACGCTTATAGATAGAGTAAACGAAAAAAATAGAGTAATGACTGATTTATTCTGCAGAAGTTATATTTTAAATCCAGTTCCACTAAATCTATTTGATGAAATTAGTACTTTAAAGGAAATTGGAATTAAGACATTTAGATTTGATTTTAGAGATGAAAGCTATGAAGAAGTAAAAAAAGTAATTAATATGTATAAGAATAGTGAAGCTTATGATAGAAGTAATTACACTAAAGGTCAATTTAGAAGGGGAATAGAATAGGAGAGTAAACTATGAAAATAATAAATGTATTATTATTAATTGCTGTATTTATATTTGGTGTCATTCAAATGAGAAAATCATCATCTATAATTAAAACAGACTGGTTTAAAAGTTTATCTTATAATAAAAAACTTCAAACAACCTCTAAAATAAAAAGCAATTGGAAAACAAGTATTATTTTGCTTGCCATAATAGTTTGTGCAATGCTAATTTTAATTTCTTCTTTTATTGGGAAAACTCATTATTATGAAAATATAATTAATATATTAATCTTAATTATAAGTATTATAGTAACAATATTGTTAATTATTAATAACAAAAAATTATCGAATGATATAAAAAAATAGCATTTATATAGGAGAAATTTATGAAGGAAAGAACTTTTAGAATTTTAGAATTTAATAAAGTAAAAGATAAACTTAGAAGCTATGCTGTAACTAGTGGAGGAAAAGAGCTAATAGATGCTCTTTCTCCTTACAATTCAATTTATGAAGTTGAAAATAAACTAGAAGAAACTAATGAAGCTTTAGATATATTAATAAAAAAAGGAACTCCACCATTTGAAGGCTTACATGAAACAAAAGAAGAACTTGAAAGAGCTGGTAAAGGTGGTACATTGAATCCTGGCCAATTAATGAAAATTGGATCAATGCTTAGATGTTCTAGAAGATTCAAAGAATATGTTGCAAGAAAAGAAGAAGAAATAGGTTATAAACATCTTGAAGATTTAGCTTATATTTTAGTACCACTTAAAAATCTTGAAAATGAAATTGATTCTGCCATCATTTCTGAAGATGAAATAAGTGATAAAGCAAGTGGAACCTTATATAATATAAGAAGAAGTCTAAAAGAAAAAAATTCATCTGTTAGAGAAAAAATTAATTCTATTGTTAGAGCTAACTCAAAATATTTACAAGATTCTCTTTACACAATGAGAGGAGATAGATATGTAATTCCTGTTAAATCAGAGTATAAAGGTGCAGTACCTGGTCTTGTGCATGATCAAAGTTCTACTGGTGCAACACTTTTTATAGAACCAATTAGCTTAGTTAATTTAAATAATGAAATTAAAGAATTAATGCTTAAAGAAAAAGCTGAAATAGAACGAATATTAAGTGAACTTTCTGCAAAGGTTCATGATAATATTGACGCTTTAAGAAGTAATTCTAATATTCTAAGAGAGTTAGACTTTATATTTGCTAAAGGAAAATATGCTTCTTCATTAAATGCAATAAAGCCAACTGTTAGTAAAGATAGAAGTTTTGATATATTAGGTGGAAAACATCCTTTAATTGACCCTAAGGTAGTGGTTCCTTCTGATATATATTTAGGTAAAGATTTTACTACACTTATGATTACAGGACCTAATACAGGAGGTAAGACTGTAACATTAAAAACCGTGGGCTTATTGCATCTAATGGCTTTAAGTGGATTATTAATACCATCAAAAGATGGCTCATCAATTGGTTTCTTTAAGGATATTTTTGCGGATATAGGTGATGAACAAAGTATAGAACAATCTTTATCAACATTTTCATCACATATGACTAATATAGTAACAATTTTAGAGGCTGCTTCTTTTGATTCCTTAATACTATTTGATGAATTAGGTTCAGGAACTGATCCAACTGAAGGTGCTGCGTTAGCTGTGGCAATTATCGAAACCTTAAATAAAAGAGGATGTAGAATTATAGCTACAACACATTATAGTGAATTAAAAGGATACGCTTTAAAAACAGCTGGTGTTGAAAATGCCTCTGTTGAATTTGATGTAGAAACATTAAGACCTACATATAGATTATTAATAGGTGTTCCTGGTAAATCTAATGCTTTTGAAATATCAAAAAGACTTGGATTAAGTGAAGATGTTATAATAAAAGCTAAAGACTTTATGTCTGAGGAAAATCTACAGTTTGAAGATTTAATTAGAGATCTTCAAGAAAAAAGTATAATAGCTAATCGTGATGCAAGAGAAGCTAAAAGAATAAAAGAAGAAGCAGAAAGCTTAAAAAAGAAGTATGATGAAAAGCTTAAAAAGCTAGATACAGTTAGAGACAAAGTTTATGATGAAGCCCGTCAAGAAGCGAAGCAAATTATTTCCAATGCAAAGGATGAAGCTGATGAAATAGTTAAAGCAATGAGAGAACTTGAAAAAATGGGAATATCTTCAGGTGGTAGAAATAGACTTGAAGAAGAAAGAAAAAAACTTAAAGCTAGTCTTGAAGAAAAAGAAGCAGCTATGATTAAGTCTAGGGAAAATACTGGTGAAGCTATTACTAAAGTTACTCTTGGTATGGAGGCATTCCTACCCTCTTTAAATCAAAGAGTAATAATTGTATCAAACCCTGATAACAAAGGGGATGTACAGGTAGAAGCAGGAATAATGAAGATTAATGTTAAATTAAAAGATTTAAGAAAGGTTCCAGAAGAACCAAAGAAAAAAGAAAAAAAGAAAAGAGAAGTTAAATTAAATATGAAATCTGTTGATAGTAGAATTGATTTAAGGGGAATGGACTCTGAAGAGGCTTGTTATAGAACAGATAAATATTTAGATGAAGCATACTTAGGAAACTTAGGTGAAGTTACTATAGTACACGGAAAAGGAACAGGAATTTTAAGAAAAGCTATTAATGACATGTTAAAAAGACATCCACACGTAAAATCATATAGACTAGGTGTATATGGTGAAGGTGGCGATGGAGTAACAATTGTAGAGTTAAAATAGAGTCAAATTAATAAATTAAATTCATTTGAAACCCTTTCCTAGTATGCTATAATTAAAGCATACTAAGGAGGGGTTTTATGTATTTAATAAGCGCATGTTTGTGTGGAGTAAATTGTAAATACAACGGATTAAATAATTATAACGAAATATGTGATAAATTATTTACTTCTGGAAAAGCAATTTTAGTTTGTCCAGAGCAGTTAGGGGGATTACCTACACCACGTATACCAAGTGAAATTATAGGAGAATCTTCAAATATATTAAATAATAATAATGGTTCGGTAATTGATAAAAATGGTAATGATGTAACACCACAATTTGTAAAAGGTGCAAAAGAAACATTACAAATTGCAAAAAAGCTAAATATTAAAAAAGCTATACTAAAGGATGGTAGCCCATCATGTGGTGTTAATTATATATATAATGGTAATTTTAACGGAAGTAAAATAAAAGGTATGGGCATAACAGCACAATTATTAAAAGAATCATCTATTGATATAATAAGCGAACTTGAATTAGGAGGTAACATAAATGGGGATATTTGATTTTTTTAAACGAAAAAAATATGTTGATGAAGATATTAATTTAGAAGAAGCTTTAGATATAAAAGAAATAAAAGAAGAAGATAATAATACTATAAATAATATGAATATTACAAATAATGAAACTGATAGCTTTAACTATAATTTTGTAATAGATAATATAGAAGAGTTCCATAATAGAAATGAACTTACGCCAGAAGAATTAAAATCTTTAATAACTGGTGAAATATTAAAAGTAGTTGATAAATCTCAAAGCTTTGATTCAATGGAAGTATATGCAAAAGAGGCTGCAAAAGCAATAGGAATAGAAAACATACAACCATTAACAGAATATTTATACGGTGGTATTTCTAAACCTAATGCTTTAAAAGGAAGATATAATGGATTAGGAGCTTGGCCTAATGCTGTAAAAAATGCAGTATTAACTATATTATATTCATTTAATGAACATAGTGTTGATGAACTATTAAAAATAGCTAATGATAAATCTAGTAATAGTATAAAAGCTGTAAACTTATTATGCAAAATGGCTGCTAAAGGAATTGAAGAAGATAAAATTATAGACTCCATCATTTATATAATGGAGAATTTTACTGATGAAAATATTATTTCGACATTAGGATTTTTATCACAAGTAAAAAATAATGCAAAAGTTTCAAAAACCCTAGAAGTCTATTTTAAAAAGTATATTTATGATAATAACTCCCAGGAGAAGCATAACACCCTGTCCAAGTACGCTCAAATCTATTATCCACCGCTTCATCTAACAAATTTTCTTCTTTCGAAATTTCTGAAGTTACTCTTACTTCTTCTCCATTATCTAGTTTAAAAACTACATCTTCAAACGAAATAACATCTTCTCCCGCCAACAACTCTTCAGCTGAAATTTCAGTAGACATAAGAACTACCTTATTT
>SKEA01001038.1_pt1 | contig 22102 bp, 17 predicted proteins | sample 4826601 | NCBI WGS metagenome assembly SKEA01 (sample SAMN11008821, study PRJNA524170) | human gut metagenome | biome: Human fecal sample; material: Feces; isolation source: fecal sample from pouch patient p13, p53 | host: Homo sapiens | place: Israel: Tel-Aviv | collected 2016-07-06 | reverse complement strand
TTTTTGTCATGTAAAAAAACAAAATTAATAGCAATATTTACATAAAAATTAGTGTATAAAATTTTAAACAATTAAAAAGGAGTTGTATTCAGACTGAATTTATTAATTCAATCTGATACAGCCCCTTCTTTTAAATTAGAAGGAAAAAGTATTATTAAAGATAGTGAGTATAATACGGAAATAAATAAGTCTTTTGTTAATAGATCTACTAGTGAGCAATCTTTAGATAAAGTTATAAATAATGAAAGAATTTATAAAGGGAATAATGAATCTTTAAATAAACCTCAATATTTTAAAAATGGATATGGAGATACTGGTAGTAGAAGAGAACTAATAAGTAGGATTGAATACCCATATAAAAGTAGTCAATATACAAGAGCAACAATAAAAAGAGAAGAAAGAATTAATGATAGAACTTACTCTTTGTTGAATGGAAAAGAAAATAATTATAAAGCAAGAAAAAATAGTCTTATAGATGATAAAAGAATAGATTCTATAATAAAAATAAAGGAAGTTGATACAAGAGGTAATAGTTTAAGAAAAAATAATATTACAAGTAATATTACTAAAAGAAGTGAATCAGTAATAAGAGAAAATGGATTTAAAAATAGTGCTAACTATGTAAATTCTAAGATTGATGGGATAATAAGAGTAAGAGAAGAAAGAGTATCTGAAACAATAATAAAAAGAGATATATCTGAAACAATTATACCTAATATAAAGAATTATGATATACAAGGAAATAGAAGAAAGAGTTTAAATATAGTAAGAAATGATAAATTAAAAGCAAAAGGAAGATATACTAATTTAATAGAGGATTTAAAATATACTAGAAGTGTAAATTTTTCAAGAGTAAAAAAGGAGTTCTTTAAAGCTAGGTATATAAGGACAATAGTAGACAATGGAATTGATAATTTAAATAGTTCAGATAATGATTATGGAAATACTTTAGCAAAAGAAAAAATGTATAGAATTGTATCAGCTCCAAGAGATGTAATAAGAGCTGGAAGAAGTTTAAAGAGAGCTTATAATGGAGCAAGGTATGTAAAAGATGTATCAAAGAATTTAAAAAACATTTCTGACATAAAGTCAATTAAACTAAAAAGAATTGTTGGAAAAGGAATAACAACTAGCTTAATAAATGAGGTTAATTCATTAAAAGGAAATGAAAATATAGGAATACAAAGCATTGTAAAAACTAAAGATACATTAGTTACTACTAAAAATACTTTAAGGTATAGTGCGAAAGCTACTAAGAAAGCAACTAAATTAACTAAAAATACTTTTGATTATGGAGCAAGAGGAATAAAACAGGTAAAGAAATTCACAAAGTTTGGTTATGATGCTGGAAAAAAACTAACTATTATGGCTACAAAACTTTTCTCTAATCCAGTAGTATTGAAGGTATTAGCTGTATTAGGAGCAGTAGTAGTGGCATTAAGTTTAATAGGAAGTATATTTATAGGGTTTATAAGTATTTTTATTGGAGAAAATTCAAATATAGATTTTGCAGTTCCTAATGAAGAACAAAGAGCATTTATATTAAAATTAGTTCCAATAGCTCAAGATAATTACAATGATTACGGGATTTTTCCATCAGTAACAATAGCACAAGCTATACATGAATCAGCGTGGGGAAAATCTGACCTTTCAGTAAAAGCTAATAATTTATTTGGAGTAAAAGCTGATAGTAGTTGGAAGGGACAAACTATTGATATGCCAACACAAGAACATATAAATGGAAGTAATATTACTGTAATGGCAAAGTGGAGGAAATATGATAGTTTTGAGGATTCAGTAAAGGATCATGGAAAGTTCTTAAAGGAAAATCCAAGATATGAGCAATCAGGGGTTTTTAAAGCCAAAGATTATAAGGAACAAGCTTATGCAATTAGAATGGCTGGATATGCAACAGATCCACAATATGCAAGTTTAATTTGTAATATTATAGAGTCATATTCATTAAATATTTATGATTTTAAAGTAGGCGATGGAAATAAAGTAGTTGAAAGAGCTATCACAACGGGTATGAGTATTGTAGGAAAATCACCTTATGTTTTTGGAGGAGGAAGAAATCCTGAAGATATTGCAGCTTTACGGTTTGATTGCAGTTCTTTTGTACATTGGTGTTATGCAAATGCTGGTCTTAATTTAGGAGATTATAGAAGCGTAGTAACTTGGACATTAGTTACTATGGGAAGAGAAGTTAAACCTGAAGAGATGCAAAGGGGAGATTTAATTTTCTTCAATACAGAAGGAGTTGTTAATAATCATGTTGGTATTTATTTAGGAGATAATAAATTTTTACATGATGCATCCACTAATGGAGTATGGGTGAATAATTTAGAAGGATATTGGAAAAATGCCTTTAATGGTACTGTTAGAAGGGTTGTTGAATAGCAAATTAGAAGTTTAGCTATTAAAACTACAAATAAGAAATATAGTGTAGGTAATTAGATAGTATTTATAGTAGTTTAAATATACTCTTATAATATATGTAATACTTGGAATACTGAATATATAGTTGTAATGATTATAGTGTTTATAGTAAACTAAGTATGTAGAATTAAGTCGAATTATAGGAGTGTATATAGAACTATGGAAGTAGTAAGAGTAAAAACAGAAGATGGAAAGGAAAGATACTTTGTAGCAGATGATGATGGATTACCGATAGAGCCTATATTAAAGTTTATTAGGTTTAAAGATAATACTAACTTTGCAAGGAATACTTTAAGAATGTATTGCCAACATCTTAAATTGTACTTTGAGTATCTGCAACAAATGGAATTAGATTTTCAAAAGGTAACTATTGATGATTTAGCCTTATTTGTTAATTGGCTACAAAATCCGTATAAAAGTCTAAAAGTAATTCCAACACATCAAGTAGAAACAGCAAGAAGTCCAAGAACAGTAAATATTATAGTTAATACTGTATTAGCATTTTATGATTATATTCTAAGACATGAAGAATACAGTAATAATATTTCTGATAGACTTAGAAAATTTGTATCTACCCCAAGTAGAAACTTTAAAGGTTTCTTATATGGAATAGCACATGAGCAAAAGAAAGTAACAAGTAATATATTAAAACTGAAAGTTCCTAAATCTAAGCCAAAAACTTTATCTAAAGAAGAAATAAGAACACTTATAAAAGCCTGTAATAATCTTAGAGATAAGTTCCTATTAACATTGTTATACGAAACTGGCATACGCATCGGCGAAGCCTTGTCTTTATGGATAGAGGATTTTGATATAAGTGATATGATTATAGATTTGAAAGACCGAGGTGAACTTGAAAATAATGCTGAAATAAAGACAGTATCAAGTCCAAGAAGAATAGATATATCTCAAAACTTAGCAGATATGTTTATGGAATATATAGCAGAATATCATACAGAAGAAGTTGAAACTAACCATATATTTATTAAACTTAGTGGAAGCAATAAATATAAGCCTATGAATTATACTGATGTAGATAATTTATTTAGAACGATAAAAAAGGCAACAGGAATATATGTTACGCCACATATGTTTAGGCATAGTTCATTGACCTTATTAAGAATGGCAGGATGGCAACCCGAACTATTAAGAATAAGGGCAGGACATAAAAATATTTATACTACTTTAAACACTTATATACACCCTTCTGATGAAGAAATAACCGAAGAGTTCAATAGAACTCGACCTAATTTAGATTTGGATATTTATAACGAGGAGGATAAATAAAGTGAGAAATTTACAGGAGATAAAAAGTAATCAACAAAGTAAGTATGATGAAATAGTAGAATTTCTTAGTCAAGATAATGGATATTGGTTAAAAAATGATAAGTGGGATTTAACAGAAGAATTTTTTATGAGGAAAAAACAAAGAAGTTATAGATATTTAGATTTTTCAACATTTGAAAATACTTATATCAAAAATGAAGTAAAATACTATCTAATTTATTCTTATAAGAATAAATTTTTAAAAGAAAGTTTAGTTGGAGAAATAGGATATACATTAAAAAGATTAGGTACATTTTTAGGAAATAAAACAACCTTATTAAACTTTGATAAAGATACACTAATGAATAAATGGAAGTTTTGTCTTATAAATAATCAAATCCAATTAGATTCTCGATATTATAACTTTTTATCATCATTATTAGTTTTTATTAAAGATTTCTATGATGATAGAGAAGAAACTGAAAAAGATATATGGTATTCAAAGAATATTAATGGTGCTAAATTACCTGCAAGTGGAGCAAGTCATGGGACTTATAACAATATAAACTTTACAGTTATACCGAATTATTACAAAGATACAGTAAAACGATATTTTAAAACAATTATAACAAAGAAAAATTGGTCTACTTGTCAAAATACATTAAAGTATATATCTTATTTCTTTAAATATCTTTATTCAAACGGATATACGGACGGATGTATTAAAAATTTAAATAGAAGTGATATAGAAAAGTATTTGTATTATTTAGGGAATGACAGAAAAGGCAAAAATGCAACTGAAAACTCTAAGTATGTTAGTCATGTAAGAACATTTTTAGAATATATTCAAATGGCTCAATACGATAAAGCCCCTATAAAAGAAGTATCATTTTTAATATTTCAAGATGATATACCTAAAAGGGAATTAAATAAAGATGAGGTTAAAAAGGCAAAGTTTGTACCAGAGCCTATCTTAAAGCAATTAGATAATAATATTATGGATTTAGATAGACCACAATTTATACCTATTTATATTTTACTTCGTGAAACGGGGTGGCGTGGAACTGATATATTAAATCTTAGATATGATAATTGCTTAGAACAAATATGGAACAGTAAAGAAGAAAAATATAATTATTATCTTTGTGGTGAAATAACTAAAACAGGTATATCACAATTGAAAATACCAATAAGAGATAAAGTTGCTGGAATGGTTACAAAGGCTATTGATAAGGCTAAAGAACTTAGTACAGAAGAAAATAATCCTAAGAGGTATTTATTTAATACTTATGAAGGTAAATTAAAAGGAAAACCGTTAGCGAAGCAAAATCTACTGTATACTATTAAAAGGTTAATTGCTCAAAAAGATATTAGAGATACTAATGGTGAATTATATCACTTTAGACTTCATTCCCTAAGGCATACAAGAGCAAAGGAATATGTAGAGCAAGGTATGGGTATAAGTGTTATACAACAAATTTTAGGTCATCAAAGTCTACAAATGACAGTTCACTACGCTACTGTTTCAGAAAACGTATTATATGAGAAATGGAAGAATACAGAGGACTTGGAATTGTTTAAAGTAGATACTACAACTAATGAACTTATTGAAATAGATACGTCCTCTAATGAGGGTGAAAATCTTATTAGATATGAATATGTTAAAAAGAATTTAGATGCAGTAAGAGTACCTTTTGGAGTATGTTTTAAAGCCTCTAAATTACCTTGTAAGCAACAGATGAATCATTGTTTAACTTGTGCAAGTTTCTGTACTACGATTGAAAATATACCTGAATATGAAGAAGAAATAGAAAAAGTTAAGCAACAAATTGAAATAAGTAATAGATGTGGTAGAGAACTTTGGGCAGAAAAGAATAAACAGTATTTAAATATATTAGAGCAAACATTAGAAAAAGTTAAAGAACATAAATTAGTTCATAAGAATGGTAAGTCAAGGGAGGATATAGTTTAATGGCTGATAATACTAAAGGATTAAAAGAATATGCTTTAAAAAGGTCACAAATGGCTTTAGAGAAGGTTGATAAGGCTATTAGAGAACTCTCTTTGACAGAACAGAAAATTAACTTTAATAGTGTTTCTCAGCTTAGTGGAGTGTCTAAGACATTCCTCTATAATAATCAAGAAATCAAAAAAAGAATTGAAGAACTTAGAGATAAACAAGTAAGTAAAACTATAAATCAAAGAGCCAAATATGATAAAACTTCTAAAGCAAAAGATATTATAATAATGGCTAAAAATAAAAAGATAAGAGAATTAGAAGAAGAAAATAAAAAACTCAAAGAGCAATTAGAGGTTCTTAGAGGTAAGTTGTATGAAAAATTATAGACTACATAGATTATATGTAGTCTATGTATAAAATTAGCCATGGTAAGGTGCTTATAATACCTTACACGAGATATCTATAGGAGTGCTACTAATGAGTAAAATGAAAAAAATTAATGACTTAACAAATGTTCAAATGGAATCTTGTACAAAGTTTGCTAAAAAATCTAAGGAGCCTAATGATGGGTATTTTATAGAAAAAGATCCTCATGATAGCTTTAGTTCAGAAGGGACTGTAAGATATGGTGAAGAGCAAGACGTAGATGATTTATAATTAAATCTCAATAAATACAAAAAAATATTACTGGAAATCTTTATCTCCAGTAATACTTTTTTGTGTTAGAAAGTATATTACAAAAATTACATACACTCTTTAATTATTTATTTTTTCTTCTTAAAAAACTTCCTATTCCAACTGTTACTAATCCCAATAAACTCACAACAACTGAAGAAGATCCTCCAGTTTTAGGTAGTTTACTATTATCCTTTCCTGAATTATTAGTATTATAATTTCCATTGTTATTAGAAGAACCACTATTACTTTCCCCATTGTTAGAATTGTTATTTCCTGCATCTGCAATAACTAATCCATCAATAGCATCTTCTAACCCTTTAGCAGCCTCTGATATTTCTTTTTCTGTTGAATTTTCATCTGCTAATACATCCTTAGCTACTTTTAACTTCCTTTCTAATACACTCCATGACTCTTTAGTGTACTTACTTGAATCTAAAGACTCAGCTTTATTTATTAAATCTTGTAGCTTATCTTTACTTGGCTTTAATCTTAATTCTAAGAATGCTCTTAATAATTCATCATAAGTTTTACTAACTTCCTCTTCCATTGCATTTTGATCTGCTATTACATTATTAGCTTTTAGTAAAACTACTTGTAACTTATCCCAAGTTGATACAATATAATCATTACTATTTAATGAGTTAATTCTTTCTACTAGTTGAATTAAGTATTCCTTATTTCCCTTTTCAAAAGATAACATTTGCATTACTTTACTTAATCTATCAAATGATTTATTTACTTCTTCTTGAGTTGCTTCTTTATTAGCTAATATTGCTTGAGCTTCTTCTAATGCAGCTTTAAATTCTTCAACAACTGCAGGAGTTATATTAGAAAGCTCTTCATCTGTTATTTTAAGTGCTTCTTCCACAGCAATTTGTAAATGCCTATTTGATACATTACCTTCTTCTTCTATTAATACATCTATTGATTTTTCTATTGCCTCAACGGCAGCCTTAACTTCTTCTGTTGTTGCTGAATCATTTTCTATAACTTTATTTCCATTAGCTATAGCTTCCTTAAGAACATTTAATGTTTCTTCAGTATATTGAACTTCTCCACTTATAATATCATTTGCCTTAGCAATAACTTTATTTAAGTCTGATATATTAACTAATCCAGTTATTGCATTTATTAAGTTTTCCTTTGCATTATCAACATCTTCTTGTGAAATTCCATCAATATTTTCAATAATACTCTTTGCTGATTCTAAAGCTTCATTATATACATTCCAACTGTTAGAAGTGTAATCCTCTTTAACATAATTACTTGAAGCTATAAGTTCCTCTAAATCACTTATATTAGGCACTTCATAATCATTAAGTGTAATTAACTCATAAATAGTAGGAGCTGTCCCTTCCCATTCAATCTTAATCTCAAAAATATTATCATACTTAGTATTTACTATTTCATTTAAACTCTTATTTAATTCGCCAATTTTATTCCAAATAGCTTCACCATCTTCATTATATCCAGTCCTAGCCATTACTTTTGCATTAGAGATTGAACTACCACTTTGTACAATATTAATTTTCTTAACATCTGTGTTTTCTGATAATCTATAAGTTAAACTTCCAGACTTTATTTCTCCATCTTTAGTATTTGGCTTATAAAATGTTGTTAAATCTCCATCCATTGTATTTGAAGGGGCAAATCCTTTAATTTCGATTGGATCTGAAATAAATGTTGGATCGTTAACTGTAGGTATATATTCCCCATCATTTATTAAAAATTCATTTATAACAGTCCAACGATGATCATAATCTGCAGTAAACTCTACTCTTAAATATCTAGCATCTATATCAATTTCCCCACTATCCATATATGCATGTGATATTGGCACTTTACCATTTGATAGACTACCATGAATATATCCATTATCTTGAGGTTTTGCATCAGCGCCATCATTATCTTTTTCTCCATCCCCTATAACAATAGCATCACTCCACTCTTTACCATCTAAAGATAATTGAATCTTAGCATCACGAATATGGTCTTTTTCTGTGTCTAATACAAGATACTTGAGATTATTTACATTTATAGTTTGTCCTAAATCATAAACAATTGTATTTCCTTTTCTAGGGACAGCATTAAACTGAGCATAAGTATTTAAATTACCATCAAAAGCAAGTTTTGCAACATTATCTCCATATGTCCCAGCATAAGCACTAACTAATGATGGTTCATAAACTTCATTTGAAGTAACTTCAAGCTTATTCAAATTAAAAATAATAGTTTTATCAGCAATTATTCTTATATAACGAGCATCTTCTAATGTAGACTTCTTAGTTACATTAATCCATTCCATTCCATTTAATGAAGTTTGTAATGTTAATCCTTCCATGTTAGAAACATCTAAATCAATGTCTTTTAAATCCTTTATGCGATCTAATTTAATACCAATATATTCACCTTCGTTTAAAGTAATATTTTCTTTTGCTACTAATTTAGTTAAAGCGTCACTTTCATAAACTGATTTTATATCATTATTTGTATTTGTATAAATATGGTCCGTTGATGGAATAGACTTTGATGGTTCAACTTTAATTTCTGAGAATTTAACCCATTTATGTTCTTCTTTCATATTTGTAATTCTTACATATCTAGCTTCAATTCCTGCAAAATCTTCATCAATAATATCTTTTCCACTAGCTACACCTTCATACTCTTTAAATGTTGTCCAGTTTGTATTATCACTAGAATACTCTAACTTATATTTTGTCCACTTATCTCCATCCCCTGCACCAACAGCAAGATGAACCTTTCCAACATTAATAACTTTTCCTAAATCTACCCCAACATAATCTCCTACACGTGTTATGTCTCCTGGTTTATGAGTTACATACCAAATGCTACTATTATCATTTCCATCTGTTAAGTTAGCCTCATTTCCATTATTATAAATACTCCATTCTGGTGTTTTTATAATAGTTGTATTAATTTCATCTTGTGATGCAGTCTTGTTTACACTAATATCTCTAACCCCTAACCAAGTATTTTCTTTCGCTTCTGTTGCTATTAAACGAATTCCTTGAACTTCTAAATCTAAATTATCCACTCTAATCTCTTGAGGTGATGTATAAATTTCATCATTTAAGTCAACCCATGTTTTACCATCTTCGGTATATTGAATTTTAGCTTTAGCCATTGTATCATTTAAATTTGCTTTTGCTCCCATTAAGAATTCAATATTATTGACTTTAACTTTTTTATTATACTTAACTCCAACAAAAGTTCCTTCATCAATTTTATTAGGTGATTTATATACAATTTCTGTTGCTGCATTATTATCAAATGCATTTGATGTGTTGCCTGTTGGTGAATCCTTTCTATTAGTTATAAATGTAGTTATTAACTTATTCGGATTTATAATAGAGCTAACAACACCTGATAAACTTTCCCCCATAAATTTAATAAATGGTACTATATGTTGAACACCAACTTCTGCATATTCAGTGTGATCTACATAATGGAAACCATATGTTTTTGATTGTTCAAATGCTGCTTGCGCTTCTGAATAGCAATTCCAAATTTCCTCTTTATTTCCCTCTTCAACAGCAATTGCCGATTTTAAATAATTAATTGCTGCATTTGTTGTATCTTCCCAACAATTTAACCAATAAATTATTTGATCCCTAGTTCTTGTATTCCCTGGATTTTCCTTATAATAGGCTGCTGCTTCCTTTAATTTTGTAAACTCTTGAATTAGCTCTTCTGCATCTTCTTTGATATTAGCCCCACTTTCATACTTTTCTTTAAAAGCATTTAATTTAGGTGCTAATTCTACAGACTCTTGAAGTGCAGTAACACGGCTATCCATATTTTGATTGATCATATGTTTAGATATTTCTCGTAAAGCTGTAGATGACTCTGTTTCTTCAGCTGTACCATGATCCATATGCTTAAATGAATCTTGCCAGTTTTGATTAGCTTGTTCTTTATTATCCCAAATATTCCAAGAGTAATCAGCAACTGCAAATAATGCTGACTTATTAGCCTCAGCTTGTTGCATTGGATTTAATACTATTCCTTTAACTGATTCAGCTTGAACACCTGGATGTAAGAAAGTATCATTACCACCCATTATTAAGTGTTTTTTAGAATTATCTGAACAAGGCCAGTTTATCCAGAAGTAAGGCGCCCTACCTTCATATCCTTCTGAAGCAATATTATTCTTAAAGTTTGTTGCAAATTCTTGAGAAACTTCTCCCCATATTCTACCACCAGTCATTACTATACTAACATTATCTCCAACCTTATTAACTTCCTTTAATTGTTCAGAAGCCCCTGATCCCATATAGTCATTGGGGCAAAAAATTATATCATCTTTTAAATCAGTATAAGTTTTTTGTTGTTCCCTTAACCACTCTGTTAAATCATTTAATAATCTTACATATGAGCTAGCTCCTTGTGGTGGTACACTTGCATCATCTGCTAATATACCAAATTGTCTAACACCAGATTCTAATAATTGAGTAAACTTAGCTTTTATTATATTAAGGTCTTCTTGATAATTTTCATCTGTATCAAAACGTATAGCATTGTTCATAAAAGGATGTAATGCATACACATATCTAGTCTTACTTGCTTCACCAGCTGCAGCTAATTTTTTAATTCCCTCTAGCTTTTCTTCTGGATATAATTCTCTCCATTTGGAATTGTGATATGGATCATCCTTAGGTGCAAATATATATTGATTTAATTTATAGTCTCCACCATAAGTCATAAGAGCAGCTCTATCCTCATTTGACCATGGATTACCATAATATCCTTCTATAAATCCACGATACGCAACATCTGCATAATCATCTATTCTGAATTCTTTAATTTCATTATTATCTAATTGATTAAATACATGTTTTAATGTAGTAACTCCATAGAATGCACTATCTGCATCTTCACCTAATACTCCAATAACTCCATCATTTGAATAAACTAAATGTGCATCTGTTTTTTCATCAAAAAATGTCTCTTCATGCGGTACCTCTGAATTAAAATAATTATCTACTAACTCACCAGAGTCATTAATTCCTATTAATACATTAGTCTTTCCCTCCACCATATCATCTGAAACTTGGAATGTAATATTTTGATTTTTTAAAATTTCTGTAAGACGGTTTCTAGTGTATATATCTACTCCACTCTCAAAGATAACATTTACATTGTCACCAACGCTAAAACTACTCTCCTTATATTCGGAATGTTGAGGTACTGGATAAATTTCATATTCCTGTACTTCTGGTGTAATTATCTTAGCAGATACCTGAATACTTCCCGTAATATTAGATAATGCAATTGCTCCTGCAAGTAATACTGCTAAATACTTTTTTGACCTTTTAATCATCAAAAATTCCCCCTATTAATTATATATTTAATTTTAAAATGCAAAAAATAAAAAAAAGCTGAAAAGGACATGTATGATCCTTTTCAGCTAATGCTCAATTCTTATTGATTGCACGCTAAATTTACTTATAATTACTAACTTAACTAAATAATACCAAATAATATTATATTTTTCAACCTAATTTTATGAGATCAATATTAACCTTTACTAAATCTTGATTCTCTAAATTCCTTCAGATGAGCAAAAATGATTAATTTAATCTACTGAATAACTTGCAAGTAATATTACCTATCAAACAACCAATGAAAGCAGTAGTAAATGGCATTACAAGAACTAATGCCAAGTATTGATTTTCAGCAATTACACTTGGAGAATTTGTCCAAAAAGATTAAGATATAAAACAAAACAAAATAACAAACCAGTAACAGTTATCCCAATGGGTATCCACTTCATCCAAGCCTTTTTTAATTTACTTGAAGTCCAAAATTGAATTATACAAAAAATAAACCCTATAGAAATAAGAATTAAAAACTCCATAATATCCCCCATAAATTTGAAATTTATCATTTAGTTTAAGAATTAAATTAATTTGTATCTTAATACGAATTGTTCAAAACTGTATAGTAGTATTATACATAATTTATGGAGTATAATTCCAGAATTTATTTAAATAAAATCTATTTTAAACAAATATTTACTTTTTACTCTTAAATTCCTTAACCATAGTATAACTATGTGCTATGTTACCGTGAACTATCAAATTTTTAGTCCTCACTATATCTTTTTCTGTACTAAAAGTATTTATCCATTTGTGCCACTTTAAATAATTTTCAAGATATTTTGTAGCCACGCCATTAAAAAATCTCGCCATCCACTTCTTCAAGTTAGAATGTAGGCTATTTATGTGGTTTATATGGTGTATATCTTCCTTGTGTCTGCCTCTTTTTATTCTCTTGTGGTCTAAAATTCATATCTATAGCAAACTGGATGTATGACTTATTTTTAGAAAAGTATCACATATCAACCAATATTTAAAACAGAGCCCTTTTATTATATATATATTATTATATATATATATATATATATATTACTATGTTAAGTAGATACATTATCGTATCTGCCTTGGTCATCACTAGGTACATCAACATATCTACTACTAGGTACACCTTCGTATCTACCTTCTCTATTACTAGATACATCCGCATATCTACTTATTCCACTAGTTTCATCAGTGTATCTACTACCAGGTATATCAACATATCTACCTTCATCAACACTAGGCACATCAACATATCTACTACCAGGCACATCTTCGTATCTACCTTCTCTATTACTAGATACATCCGCATATCTACTTATTCCACTAGTTTCATCAGCGTATCTACTACCAGGTATATCAACATATCTACCTTCATCAACACTAGGTACATCAACATATCTACTACTAGCCACACCTTCGGCTCTACCTTCTTCACAACTAGATACATCAGTATATCCACTTACTCCGCTAGTTTCATCAATGTATCTACCTTGTCCATCACTGGATACATCATTATATCCACTATCTTCAACATCCTTACTCAACAAATAATCCTTTGTTATCACATATACATTTCTCATTCCAGTTTTCTTTTCAATCCTTATATATCCCTTATCTTGTAATTTTCTCAATACACTATAAATACATTCCTTATTCTTAATACAAAAATAACCTAATAAAGTCTGTAATCCTACAGAAATAACATTACTATCTTCAAAATCAAATGCCTTTAACGCAATAAGCATATCCCTTTCTGCTCTGTTAATTTCCTTATCTAATATAAGTTTATGTAATATATCCAACTGCTTTCCCATAACTTAACCCCACCTTTCTAAATCCCCTAGGAATAACTTTTCTATAGATACTTTTTTTACTTTTAAAATCGCTAAAGACTTTATAAATTCCTCCCTTTGATTAATAATATTCTTAATACTCTTCATAATTTATACCCCCAATTCCATTTAATAATTAAATTTTACTCTTTAAATGTTAAAGAAATATAAATTGAAGAAAGGTTTTTTATTAAAATTGTAAAATGAGTATACTTCCATACAAAAAAACTCAGAAGCAAAATTATTTCACCTCTGAGTTACAATTAATTTAATTCTAAAAAGTTAAGACCTTATAATCTTCAAATAACTTAAATCCCTCTATTAAATCTTTAGTAACTATTATTTCATCCTTATTAGTAACCATTATTCCACTTATATTATGCTTTTTCATAAATTCATAAGCTTTATCTTTTCCCATTATAAATAGCGGAGTTGAAAGCGCATCCCCATCTATAGATTCATCACTTACTATAGTTATTGACTTTAAATCTGATTTAATAGGATATCCAGTTTTCGTATTTAATATATGACAATACAATTCATCATTATACATAAATGCTCTTTCATAACTGCCAGATGTAACTATAGATTTATTTTCAACTTCAATAGAACAAATAACCTTTTTGCTATGCTTTTTAGGCTCAAATATTCCCACACTCCATAAATCATATTCACTTTTTCCACCTAAAACTTTTATATTGCCGCCTATATTTATTATTGCTGAATTTATATTATTCCTCTTATAAAATTCTATTATTTTATCTGCAATGTATCCTTTTGCAATACCTCCTAAATCAATTTTTTGATTTTCTCTTAATAACATAACTGATAAATTACTGTCATTTAATATAACATCTTCATAATCAACCAAGTTAAGCAATTCTTTGACTATATTATGGCTCAAAATTCTAGGATTTTCACTATTAATTGCCCACTCTTTAACTAAAGGAGCAATAGTTATATCAAATATACCATTAGTTAATTTAGAGTAATATGCTGACTTTTTCAATATTTCAAATGTATCAAATGAAACTTTGGTAAATCCCTTAGCTGAATTTCTATTTATTTTACTTATTTCACTATTTTCCTTAAAGAAACTTAACTTTTCTTCAAATTCATACATAATTAAAGTTGCATTTTCAGCTATTTCCTTTATTTTAAATAATATATCTTCTTTTTCATTATTATCATATCCTATTTTTTGATAAACTCTTGTATTAAATATAAAATCTTCTTTTTCTAAAAAACCTTTCATATAACTATATCTCCTATATATGAACTTATCTAAACTATCTTCTTCATTATTTCTTTAAAATAATTCCAATCTAATTGATATTTGCTTTTCTATGCACCTATATAATAAAGTAAGAGCTAAAAGTACTATATTTATACTCTTAACTCTTACTTGTTAACACTTAACTAAATTAAGCTTTGCTTAATGCATTGCTTACTGCATTAATTATTCCATTGCTAGTATATGTTGCACCTGAAACTACATCTACACCAGTACTTTGATTTGATATTATTTTAGTTGGTATCTCCTCTATAGCTCTATCACAAATCCCTGGTGTTTCATTATGACTAGTAACAGTAATACTTGTTATTATATCATTAGAGATTTGTACACTAACTTGTAATGTACCTGCAAATCCTGATGCTGATCCTGAGTATGTACCATCTTTATATTTTGATGTACTTTCTATATTATCATTTGCTGTTGAGTCTTGAGTGCTATTACTTATATCACCCTTTACTTCCTCAACTACATTGCTTCCTGTTTCTGAATTACTTCCAGCTACTGTATTGCTAGAACTATTATTCACTGTTGTGTTTTGTGAATTACTACTAGATACTCCTACTTCAGAAGTACTTGTATTAGAGTTTATATTGTTATTACTAGTAGTAGATGAAGTATCATTATTAGCTATAACAACTTCATTATTGGAATCTTCATCTATTTTTTCAACTTCATTTACAATACTTTCGTCAGTATTTTCAACTTCTTCTATACCTTCTTCAACAACTTCTTCCTCTATATTATTATTAACTTCTTCTAAATTATTTTTTATATCATCACTATCTTGTTTTTTGGTTTTGTCTAGTAATACGCTTGCACTTATTGAACTTACTATAACTCCACAAACTGCCACTGCTAAAATCTTATTCTTACTATTTTTCATTTTGCCTCTCCCTCTTTATAACTTTAATGGTACAAAGAATGTTTCTTTTTCTATTTCACTTATAAACCCACCAATGTTATATACATTATTAAGCAGACTCATGTTTATTACGCTATTTGCATTTCCGCTTGCAATAACTTCTCCAGCTTTCATTACTATAACATTATCACTATATTTTATAGCTTGATTAATATCATGTAATACCATAACAACAGTTAAATCTTCTTCATCATTTAACTCCTTAACAAGCTCTAATATTTCAATTTGATGATAAATATCTAAATATGTTGTGGGTTCATCTAAAAATAAAATTTCACTTTTCTGTGCTAATGACATTGCTATAAAAGCCCTTTGCCTTTCACCTCCAGACATCCCCATAACAGCTTTATCTTTTAAACTTTCAAGACCAGTTCTTTTTATAGCCCATTCAATAATTTCATCATCACTTTCATTATTTCCTTGGAAATACTTTTTATGAGGTATTCTGCCATAAGCCACCAATTCTTTAACAGTAATATCGCTAGGAACTGTATTTTGCTGATGAACTATGGCAATTTCTCTGGCTAACTCCTTCTGTTTTAAAGAATTTATAGATTTCCCATTAATACTTACTTCTCCAGAAGTAGGTTTATTTAATCCTGCGAATATACTTAATAACGTAGATTTACCACTACCATTAGGTCCTAATATAGTTGTTATTTTTCCCTTTTCTATTTCCACATTTAGCTTAGTAATAAAGCTTTTATCTTTATCATAAGAGAAGTATAAATCTTTTGCCTTTATCATTATTTCAAGTCACTCCTTCTTAAAAGGTATAAGAAAAATGGTGCTCCCAATATAGCAGTTACTACTCCTACTGGTATTTCATTAGGCCTCATAGCCATTCTTCCAACAGTATCAGCAAACAATACTAATAATCCTCCTACTATTCCACTACAAGGAATTAAATACTTATGATCAGAGCCTATAATGATTCTACATACATGAGGAACAACTAATCCAACAAAGGATATAATACCTACAATTGCAGTTGATATACTAGCTAAAAATATGGCTACAGCAGTGACTATTATCATATATAAATCAGAATTAAAACCTAAACTTCTTGCATTTTTACTACCAAGAGCTAATATATTACAAACCTTACTTAATAATAATGCTGAAACTATTCCTATAACAGAATAAATTAATAGTATATGTACATTGCTCCAATTAACTGTTGCTAGACTTCCCATCATCCACTTTTGAATATTACTTGCTCCAAGTCCTGCACTAACAGTAATCATAGATGAAAATCCACCTAATAATGCATTACATGCCGCACCTGCTAATACAATTCTTATTGGAGATAACCCATTTTTATATGCCATAAAATAAATAATCACACAACATACTAATCCACCAAAAAAACCAAATATAGGCCTTAAATTAGTTACGCTTGGTATAAATACCATAAAGAAAATTGTAACTACACAAGCACCTGAAGATATACCAGTTATATATGGATCTGCTAGTGGATTTCTTATTACAGATTGTAATAAAACCCCTGCTATTGCTAAATTTGCTCCAACTAATACAGCTATTATCACTCTCGGCATTCTTAAATCTTTAATAATTCCTATATTACCCTCTGATTGTCCTGAAAATAATCCACTTATAAGCTCTTTAAAGGTTATATTTACACTACCTAATTTTAATGAAACTAGTATAGTTGCTAATAATACTATTAAGGCTATTACTATAAATGATATTTTAAACTTTTTATTTGAAACTCTCATAATTATTCTCCACTACCATGAACTATGTCACTTAGTATCTCTAATCCTTCAATAACCTTTAGGTTTGCACTCATTCCAAAATACTTACTATCTAAGTAAATTACATTTCCCTCTTTTACAGCATTTATATTTTGCCACGCAGAATCACTTGCCATTTCTGCTTCTAATGCTGCTTTTGTTTCTTCTGGTAAAGCATGTACCATAACTAAAATCTTTTCTGGATTAAGCATAGCTAAATCTTCTTTATTATAAGTTATAAATGCTGTGCTACTATCTTCAATTATGTTTTTCCCACCAACAAGTTCAACTAAACTTCCAACATAAGATTTTGAGGTTGCTATCATTGTTGATCCTGGTGCTGCAAATAAAACTAAAACTTCTGGATTATCTAAATTCTCAGCTTTTTCTTTAACTTCTAATTCTTTTGATTCTATTTGTTCTAATAAAGCCTTAGCTTCATCATTTTTATCAAACTTTTCTCCTAAAGTAGTTATTGCTTCTTTTAATCCATCTAAACTTTCTAAAGAAACAAATTCACTTGGAATATTATTTTCTGTAAATAAATTCATATAGTCAGATCCTAATGTATCTACTGATACTACCATTGTTGGATTTAATGACTTAATTATTTCTAAATCTGGACTCATTGGATTGCCAACTTCAACTGCACCTTTAGTACTATCTGGTAATTCATAAGATGTAGTTGGCACGCCTGAAACCTTAACCCCTAACGCGTCTAAGATTTCTGTTACTGCAACTGATGTTGCAACTACTACCTGTTCCCCATTAGCTACTGTAACAGCTTTATCTTCACTACTTTCAGAGCTACAACTTACTAATCCTAAAGTCATAATCCCTGCTGCTATCATAGATATAATTCTTTTATATTTCATAATATATAACCTTCCTATAAACCTTTAAAATTAGCCTTTATTTTTTCTTTACTTTAAAAACTATTAAAGCTCCAATTATAATAACAGCAACTACACCCATAATTGCTATAATTAAGTTCTTATTATCTTTAGCTTCAACTTGAGACTCCGAATCTACTTCTTTTACATCTACAGAAACTGTACTCTCTTCTTCTGCTACTACATCTTCAACTTCTTCTATCGCTTCTACTAAAGTTAAAGTTTCCATCTTAGGTATAACTTTAAACTCAACATCTCTTTCCATAGGGCCAACATAAATAAGAGCATCCATATCTGCATCTACTTTATCAACTTCAACCTTTAATTTAACTGTACCTTCTTCGTTGTTCTCTTCTACTATCTCAACTGGAACCTCTTCTCCATTAACTTTCATTCTATAGTTTTCCATATACTCACTTCCTGAAAAACCAATAGTATAAATTATATGCTCTTTAGTAACCTCTACACTCATTGATGGTAATAGATAGCTTCTTGACATAGCCATTCCAGTTTCTGATTCATGATAAACGTCATTTTCAACTTCATAAATTCCGCTTGCAATATTACTTTCTGTTGCATATACATTGCTAGTCCCTAAAGTTAAGAATATTCCTAAAGCTATTACAGCTACTAGAATACCTTTAAATTTATTTAATATTTTCATTTTTCAATTCTCCTTAATTATTAAAGCTAAATTAGGAGGCAAATAAATAGTTTTCCTATTTTATTTACCCCCTCGTATACTTTTATTAGTACTTTATATTACTTTCTTTTTCTTACTAAAACAGCTCCTGCAGATGTTAAAATCATTCCTAAACCTGCAATTGCTCCTGAACCAACAGCTGCACCTGTTTGTGGTAATGTATCTACTGTATATTCTTTAACAAATGTTAAGGTATCTTCTAATAATGTAACACCAAACTCAACTTCTTTAGACATTGGTACTACATAAGTTTTAACCTTGATACTGTCACTTAAACTTGAAACTGCAAATCTAACATTTGTTGTATCTCCACTTGTGCTCTTAGTTATAGTAACCTTTTTGCCATTTACATAAATCTCATGATTTTGCATGAATTCAGCTCCAGTGAAAGTTAAAGTAACATAATATTTACCATCTATTTCTTCAACTTTTGAAGTAGAACTTAAATATTTTCTAGCCATTGCTTTTCCAGTTTCACTATCATGAGTTACACTATTTTGAATTGAGTATAACTTACCTTTTATTACTTTAGTTTCCTCTTTACTAGTATTTGAGTTTTCAGTGCTTGTACTACCGTTGCTGTTTGATCCAGATGTTATTCCTCCTGTTGTACTTCCAGTTGTTCCTCCATTATTAGTTTCTCCATCTGTTACTAATGTTAATGTATCTTCTAATATATCAACTCCGAATTCTACATTACTTCCCATCATAGTAACATAAGCAGAAACCTTTATTGAATCCTCTAAGCTTCCAACAGCAAATCTTAAACTAACAATCTCACCATCTACTGATTTAGTTGCATCTACTTTTGCTCCATTAACATATACAGTATGATTATTCATCATTGTTGATCCCATAGCTGTAAATGTCAATGTAACATATTTCTTCCCATCTACTTCTTCAACTTTCAATGTTTCTTCTAAAGCTTTTCTTGCCATACTAAGCCCAGTCTCACTATCATGAGTTACATTGTTTTTACCTGTATAAACTTTAGTTCCTTGTTCTTCAGTTGTTCCATTATTTGAACTACCATTATTTGAGTCTTCATTTCCAGTATTACCGCCATTGTTGTTATCTGGATTTTCTGGTGTTTCTACCTTATCATCACTTCCTGAATTATTATCTTCAACTTTTGTTAATGTATCTACATCATTTACAAAATCTATTGATTGAACTTCGCTAAATCCCATTGCTTCAACATTTATATCCATTTGAACCTGAATATTCGCATCTATTGATGGAACTACAAATGATATTGATTTATCTTCATTTACAGTAGAATTAGTATCAATTCCATTAACTTTTATGCTTGTATTTCTTATAGAAGTTAATCCAAGACCTTGATACTTTAATGTCATTGTTATTTCTCCATCTTTTACAGTTATAACTGTTTTATCTTCTATAAATTGTCTAGCCATACTTTGTTGTGTTGTACCAACTTTATAAGTAAAGTTATTTAATGTATAAGTTCCATTTTCTAAAACACTTGATTCTTCTCCACTAGTGTTTCCGCCATTTTCCGAACCATTATTTCCTGAATTACCACCATTGTTATCTGGAGTTTCTACATTATCTCCACCACTTACTGAATCATCTACTGTTGGTATTGAACTTGTATCATTTACTAAATCAAAAGTTGTTCTATGAACCCAATTCATTGCTTTAACTTCATATGTTAAATCAATATTAATTTTTGAATCTATTGATGGAACTATAAAACTTATTGATCCATCCTCATTTTTAATCGTTTCTATTGCCTCTCCATCTACAGTAGCTCCATGTACTTCTTTTATGACATCTGATCCTGCTTCGTTGAATCTAATAGTTACTGTAATTTTGTTATCTTCAACTTTTATAGTTGACTTTCTTTCAATATAATTACCCATACTACTATCTTTTTCTGAATTTGCTTTTAAAGCTTTATTATCAACTTCATATGTTCCATTTTGAACTTTTTGTGCAACAGTTAATACCGCTTCCCCTCCTATTACTGTAGCTCCAACAATGTGTACATTGCTTCCTAAAACTGTCGTTGCTACCATTAAAGCAGCTAATATCTTACAAAGCTTCTTTCTTAACATAAAATTTTGTTCCCCCTAAATATATTTCTAAAATTTATTTTTCTCTTCTAATTGACATATTACTAATTATCTTCCATAATTAATGATACTGATTATCATTTGCTATCAAAATATTATCATATATTTTAATAATATGTTTTAACTATATTTGCAATTTTTTTAACAATATTTTTATATTTAATAAATTTAGAAAAATTTTTAAGGGAAGGATGCTCAAATTAATGATTTCAAATATATTAACTAATTTCTTTAATTACCTAGCTGTTCCGATATTGGTTTTAAATTATAAGTTTGAAACTATATTTACCCATAATCATGAATCAAATATCGATAATTTATTTTATACTTCTAAAGCTATAGAAGAAATAAAAAAATCAGCTTTTTCATTAGGCACTTTTTCATTTAATGTCAATGAAAACATATCCTTTACTTGCATCAGGTTTAATAATTATGATAATACTAAAATGTATTTAATAATAGGACCATATACCCTCACTAAGGATTATAATAATGCTACTAATGTTACTAGTACACTCACTAAGGATGGATTAGAAACCATTATTAAATTACATTCTTATATTATCGATAATCATATTAATAATGATAAATCGAACATGATAAACTCGCCTTTTGTAAATCATGCTATTAAATATATCGAAAAAAATTATGCACAAGAAATCTCAATAGATAGTGTTTGTAAAGAATTAAACGTAAATAAATGTTATTTCTGCAGTGTATTTAAAAAAGAAGTTGGATGTACATTTATAAACTATTTAAATAACTATAAAATAGACAAAAGTAAGGATTTATTGAAAAATCCTAATATATCTTTACTTGATGTTTCACTTTCTGTAGGCTATAACAATCAAAGCTATTTTAGTACTGTATTTAAA
>SKEA01001034.1_pt1 | contig 22140 bp, 19 predicted proteins | sample 4826601 | NCBI WGS metagenome assembly SKEA01 (sample SAMN11008821, study PRJNA524170) | human gut metagenome | biome: Human fecal sample; material: Feces; isolation source: fecal sample from pouch patient p13, p53 | host: Homo sapiens | place: Israel: Tel-Aviv | collected 2016-07-06 | reverse complement strand
TATTATCAAAAATTAGCCATAGGCTATTTTTTCATACCAAACTTTACACTATCTATTTAATATTTATTTTCTAACTCTTCTAAAATTAATACATATTTATTTTTTATTTCTTCGTTTCTAAATTCGAAATTTTCACATTCTATATTTACAAACTCTAAAACTTCTCTACTTAATTCTCTTTCTGCAAACTTATAAATAACCCTATCCTCTTTATCTATATGTCTTTCTAATAAGTGTGTATATGAAATTGCATTAGCTATAACATCTAATTTAGATTCTTTATCTCCACCCTTAACTTTCTCCAATGCTTCTACTAACTGTCTAATATAAAGTCTTCCTAAGTCATGCTCCACAAGCATTCCTTGATTTACTACTTTTTCTGCCGTTTCTCCTATATGCTCAACCATTTTAGTAAAAAGAATATCTTCTTCCTTTTTATGATGATGCTTATCTGAGTAATTTCTTATAAAATCAATTATCTTATCAAAATCTTCATATATTATTTCTTCTTGATTCATAATATTTAAACATGCTTTTCTAACTACCTTAAGCATTCTTAAAATATATTTATGCTCTTCATTCATTATTTCTATTGCTTTCATATACTCTTCCTTTTAACTCCTTTTTCTAATAGCTTTTATATCATTATCTAATTCAATATATTCATAATCATTATTCATTTCCTTAACAAAAGCGCTTATCCATTGATTTCTTAAATCATAAAATGTTTCAACTGGTACTCCTTCATCTTCCCAAATCCCTTTATGAACACAAATTCTTCTTTTCCACTCTACAATTTCATCATTTGAAGTAATAACTTCATTAACCCTATCACATGGCATTCCATCTAATATATAGTCATTCATACTATTAAATATATCTTCTGCCGTTGCATTGCTTGATTTAACTTTAGCTTCCTTAGCTGCATTAACACCTTGCTCAGTATATATTTTTTTCAATTCATAAATATATTCTTTATCATTATTTAATATGGCACTTGTCCATGCTGCCATTCTTCCTTCTGCACTATGAATTTTACTTTGTAACCATCCATGAATATTACTTGTATCAATTATCTCTTCTAAATTTTTATTTTCAAGCTTTTTGCCATACTTTAAATTTATTTCATTTTCTAAATTATCTCCCTCTGCAATTTTACCCCTTGTAAACTCTATTACTTTATCTTCTAAACCTTCAAACCATAATACTTTATTAAATAACCAATAATGTATTTTCCCTAAAAATAAACTCATGTCTCTTCTTCCCTTCCTCATATAATCTTTTTGTTTTAAACTATATTCTTAATATACATTAAGTCTTTAAAATTTTAAGTAACATTTGTTACAAAAATAAATAATGTATATATAAAATTTACATTATTTAAAAGTCCTATATTTTAATTGCAAGTAGCAAATAAAAATACTTAAATAATAAATTAATATCATTTAAGTATCTTTGTTAGTTAAATTTTTATATTTTATACTCCTTGTTGTAAGCAAGTTTTTAAATCATCTTCTGCAGTACTTATAGGTCTTAAATCAAAAGTATCAACTAAATATTGAAGTACATTGGGACTTAAAAATGCTGGAAGTGTTGGACCTAAGAAAATACCCTTTATTCCAAGTGATAATAATGCTAATAAATCAGCTACTGCTTTTTGCTCGTACCAAGATATAATTAATGATAATGGTAATCCATTAACATCTGTACCAAAGGCATCTGCAAGTGCTGTTGCAATTCTAACTGCAGAATAAGCATCATTACATTGTCCTACATCTAAAAGTCTTGGTAATCCTGCAACTTCTCCAAATTCTAATTTATTAAATCTGTATTTACCACATGCTAAAGTAAGTATTATACAGTCATCTGGAACCATCTTTGCAAATTCAGTATAATAATTTCTTCCTGGCCTTGCCCCATCACAGCCACCAATTAAGAAGAAGTGTCTTACCTTTCCATCCTTAACTGCATTAACTATTGTTTCTGCATTGCTTAAAGTTGCGTGGTGGCCAAATCCAACTAATATTTCATGTGGTTCTTGATCTTCTTCATATCCAGCAAGCTCTAATGCTTTGTTTATTATTTCAGAAAAATCTTTTTTACCATCTTTACCCTTAACTATATGTTTTACTCCATCCCATCCAACTACACTAGTTGTAAATATTCTATCCTTATATGTTTCTCTTGGTCTCATTAGGCAATTTGTAGTCATTAAAATACAACCTGGTATATTATCAAATTCCTTTTGTTGATCTTGCCAAGCCCCACCAAAATTCCCTACAAGATGAGAGTATTTTTTTAACCCTGGATATCCATGACTTGGTATCATTTCTCCATGAGTATAAATATTTATTCCCTTACCTTCAGTTTGCTCTAATAACATTTCAAGATCTTTCAAATCATGACCTGATACAATAATAAATGGCCCTTTTTTGATATGTACATTTACTTTATGAGGTGATGGATTATCATAAACTGTAGTATTAGCTTCATCTAGCTTTTTCATTACAGCTACACTCATATCTCCAGTTCTCATAGTCCATCTTATTAATTCTTCTACTGATAAATTATCATCAGTTGTTGCCTCTAATGCTCTTACATAAAAATTATCAACTTGATCATCATAATATCCAAGTTCTCTTGCTTGATGCCCATATGCACTTATCCCCTTTAATCCATATAATATTGTTTGTCTTAATGAACGTATATCTGGATCAAGTTCTTTATCATACATTATTCCTGCCTTTTTAGCATCCTTTAACATCTCTGCTTTACTTTCACTTAAATTATAAGTAGCATGTTCAGTATCATTTTTAATCTTTCCAACTTTTCTTCTCAAAGCTTCTTTTATTTTTTGTGACTCTCTTAACATTTCAACATGTACATATGCATCAAAATTTACATTTGTTAATGTTGTAAATAATGAATTTTCAATAAAAATTACTATGCTTTTATCTACACTTTCACCTTTTTCAACTATTTCTTTCGCATAACAACTTATACCCTTTATTTGATATATAAGTAAATCCTGAAGTGCTGCTATTTCAGGCGTCTTACCACATACCCCCATCTTAGTACACCCTTTTCCCCCTGCTGTTTGTTCACATTGATAACAAAACATAGGATATTCCATCGCCATATTATTTTCCATTTTAAACCTCCTTATAACCTTTTAATTTCACTTATATATTTTACTAAATTAGAAAAATATATAAGTCTTTATGTAACATATTTGAAGTTTTTTATGAAAATATAATGGGGCTGTCACATTAGCAACTAAAAAAATCTACTATTGCGACAACCCCTATTTTTACAATATATGTCTGTTCCCCGGAGGTGCTACCTTTATTTTACAAATGTTATTGTTACTTTAAATAAATCTCCATCTACACTAATGCTAAAATTTCCACCTTGAAGCTCAACAAAACTCTTAGCAATTGCAAGGCCTAGTCCGGAACCTTCAGTGTTTCTTGATTCATCTCCTCTTACAAATCTTTCTGCTATTGTATCTACATTAAATGTTATTTCTTCTGCAGCCATATTTTTCATTATTATTTCAACATACTTTTCATTTTCAATAATATCAATAAAAACTCTTGTATTAGGCATTGCGTATTTAGTCATATTAATTACTAAATTTTCAAATACCCTAAATGTGCGTTGACTATCTAAAGGTAATACAACTTTACCTTCTGGCATATTATTTCTAACTGATAAATTTGCTTCCTCAAGTTTATCCTCTAATTCAAGTAATGTTTGTTTCATTAAAGATACAACATCAATATTTTCTATATTTAATGTTATATTTCCACTGGTAGCTTTACTCATTTCAAATAAATCTTCTATTAAAACTTGAAGTCTTTGGGCTTTTCTGTCTAATGTTTCAATATATTGCTTACGTTTTTCTTCTGATAAATTTTCATCTTTTAAAAGATCTGCGTAAGTAATTATTGCTGTTAAAGGAGTTTTTAAATCATGGGATACATTTGATATTAAGTCAGTCTTCATTTTTTGACTCTTAACTTCTTCATCTACAGCTTTTTTGAAACCTTTTTGAATTTCTTTCAAATCTTCTTTAAAAGATTCAAAAAGCCCTAAATCTTCTTCTATATTAACATCTAATTTTCCTTGAGCAATTTTACTTGTAGCTTCTCTTAATTTGCTATATTTTTCGCTTATTTTATCTACATATTTTCTTATTACAAAGAATAAAACTATTGAATAAAGTATAACTACAGGAATTCCAAAGAACCATATAGACGTTATTATTAATAATATTACTGCATTTATTACTAATAATTTTATTATTAACTTATTATTCTTTTCTCTTAAATCTACTTTTGTTATTTCATCTAATGTTCTTTTTATAATAGTAACAAAAAACATTAATATTTTTCCCAATATTGTTCTTCTTTTAAAGTACTCTTTTATTCCTAAATTAAATATATACTTTATTATTAATGTAGCAAAAAATACAATTCCAAATCCTATAAACCAATTAATAAAGTTTAATGCCCATATTACCTTTTCTGTTCCAGTAAACCAATCAACATTAAATCCAATAAAATGTTCTAATTGACCATTTAATGCAGGATGAATCATATATCCAGAAGATACAATCAAAAGTGCTACTGTAAGTGATACTATAATTATCCAAACTTCAAATGGTATTTTTGATACCAATTTAAATAGAGGTATTTCATTTGCTCTTTTAATAGGGAATATTAATGCACCTATCGCCACTAATGTAGCTATTATCATTACCGCTACCCCACCTACAAGTTCATACCCATATGCCTGTGCATTTCTAATTCCCCATGATATTGAATCATTAAACACTAAATTATTAGGTACCGCATATAGAAAAGCCATATTTTTAATTGGATTCATAGTAGCATTATAATACTCACTATTGTAGTAATTATCACTTAAGAAATCACTTAAAGCAATATTTAAATAGTATTCAAAATTTTGAGTGTCAGCTCCTTTAATATCATTAATTGTTAAATTACCATTTTCATCAAAATTAATAGCTACGTAAAATTGATATTCATCTTTCTTTATTGATGATAAATCTATATTATTTTCAATAATACCTACTTCGTAATTTATATTTGTTTTTGTTACATTATTAGTTTTATCATAAAAATAATACTTCAAATTTGCAAGCTGATTATCTAACATACGATTCCAATAATTAAAATTAGAATTAAAACCATTTATAAATTCACTTTCATCATAATATTCATCATTATCATATATGCTTTTTTGTATATTTAATAATGTTGATGCTGGATCTAATGCTCCTCCTGCTTTTTCATTTAAAGAATTATAATACGAAGAATACAAAGTACATGCTAATTTTTCAGTAAAATCATATTCATCAAAATAATTAGTATATGAAACATTCTTTGCATTTTCTTCTATTAATGGATATGCCGCACACATGCCTAATGCCGCTGTTGCTATAATAACTATAATTAACAACATAGCTATAATACCTTTACTTTTATATTCTTCTCTACTCTTTTCTTTAATCTTTTTGTTATCTGTATTGCTTTCCAATTTTATATACACATCCTTTATTATTATTTTATTGTCAATATTACAAGACTCATAAAATGTACATTTTTAATTAAAATAAAAAACTATTATCATGTAAAATATTATAATATATATGAATTGTTTTTGATGGTAAAACAATTTATTTAACTTATAAATATATACTAATTAATCTTTATAAAGATTAACCTATACAAATTCTAAAACTTTTCTAAAGAATTTAAAATAAAAATGCTAGATAACAACTTAATTAGTACCCAGCATTTTTTAATCTTATATACTATTTCTTCTCTATAAAATGTATTTATTGCTTTTCAATTTTATATCCTACTCCCCAAACCACCTTTAAATATTTTGGATTTTTAGGGTTAATCTCAATCTTTTCTCTTATCTTTCTTATATGAACCATTATAGTATCAGTATTTATTGCTTGTTCATTCCATACTCTTTCATAAATTTCATCAGCAGCAAACACTCTTCCTGGATTTTTTATAAGTAATGCTAATATTTTAAATTCAATCGGTGTTAGCTTAACTGGTTTTTCATCAACTTTAACTTGTTTAGTATCAAAGTTTAATTCCAATCCACCAACACTATAAATATTTTCTTTAACTTCAGGCTCTTTTGCCATATTTAAAAATTTTGAATATCTTCTAAGCTGAGAATTAACTCTTGCTAATAATTCTAATGGCCTAAATGGCTTAGTTACATAATCATCTGCCCCTATATTAAGTCCCATTATCTTATCCACTTCTTCTGATTTTGCAGATAACATTATTACAGGAAAATCATAATTTTCTCTAAGTTTCATGACAAAAGTTATACCATCCATTTTAGGCATCATTACATCAACTATAGCTAAATGAATAGTTTCTTTTTTTAACACTTCTAATCCTTCTATTCCATTATTAGCTATAAAAACATTATACCCTTGATTACTTAAATATGCTTCTATAGCAATTGCTATATCATTTTCATCTTCAACAATTAAAACATTATATGAACTCATTTTATTCATTTCTATGTTACTCCTTTTTAACTAACTTATATATTTAAAAATACCTTCACCTAAAATATATCCAGCTGAAATAAATGTAGCATTCCATATAAATATCCCCATTGCTGAATATACTGTATACTTAAAAAAGTTCATTTTAAGTACTCCTGCTGGTATTGCAATTATAGTTCTTGCAACTGGAATAAGTCTACTTATAAATACACCAATATGACCTTTACTTCTTAAATATTCTAACTTTTCATCTATGTATTTTTTTTGTTTTGGAAATTTCTTAATATATTTATCTAATAAAAAGTTTCCACCATAAAACCCTAAAAAATATAATACCCAACTACCAATTACTCCAGCTATAACTGATAATATTAAAACAAAAAGAAAATTCATCTCTCCTCTTGATATCCATAGACCTGCCAATGGCATTATTATCCCTGCTGGAAGTCCTGGTAAGTTTAAATACTCTAAAAATACAATTATAAATATAAATATTAAACCATACTGCGACAAATAATTTAAAATACTGTTAGCATCCATTCTTTTTCTCTCCTAAATTTATCCTTTTATTTCTCATTATAATTTTATAATATATCTAATAAATAAAGAAGATATTATAATAAATCTAAAGAAATTCTTAAGATTTACTATAAAAAAGACTACTACAACCTAAGTTATAATAGTCTTGCTAATAAATTACTTATTAAATATACTTTAACTTATCCTTATCCTATACTTAAAGGCAATTCAATAATAAATGATGTTTCATTATTAATTATACTTTCAGCATGTATTTTACCTTTATGATCTTCAACAATAGCTTTTGCTATAGAAAGCCCCAGTCCATATCCACCCGTTCCTCTATCTCTGGAATCATCAACTCTATAAAATCTCTCAAATATTTTTTCTAAATGTTCCTTTTTTATACCTTCACCAGTATTTCTAACTATTAATTTAGCTTTATTTCTTTCATTAATAAGTGATACGGTTATCTTTCCATTGTTATTTGTATATTTAATAGCATTATCCATTAATATACTTATAAGTTTTTTTATTTGATTCTGTTCACCCTTTATAAAAATATTATTAGCTAAATCTTCTTCTAATATTAATCCTTTTTCAAATATGACTACTTCAAATATTAATAAAGAATCACTGACCATCTTACTTAAATTAATATTAACTTTTTCTTCTTTTTTCTTATTTGCATCTAAATTTGCTAAGGATAACATTTCATTAATTAATGTTGACATTCTATCAGCTTGAGATTCTATATAATTAATCCATTTCCTTTGACTATATATAGTCTCCATTTCATTTTCCCTTAATAATGAAACATTAGTATTAATTATAGTTAATGGTGTTCTAAGCTCATGTGATGCATCTGCTATAAATTGCTTTTGCTTTTTAAAGGTTTCCTCTAATGGCTTTATCGCCTTATTAGTAAAATATATACTTATAAAAAATAATAAAACTAAACTTAATGAACCAACACTAATAAATATTTTTAATAAGTTCCATAACATATTCTGCTGAAATGATTTACTAATTAATACAATTCTTTTACCATTTCCTATATCTTGCTTTAAATATCCGAAACTTTCACCATTAATTTTTATTGTATCCATATCTTCGTCATTGTTAACGATGTTTGTAACAATATTATTTATATCTAAATCATCAGTATTCATCTTAGAAGAAATAGAAACTATTTCATTAGTATTATCTAAATCTATTTTTATTGTCATATCCATTCTATCATTTTTAGGCGTTGGCTTTTGTTGTGGAGCAATCATTATATTACTCCATAATTGCATACGCATATCTTTTTCCATACTATATGCTGTACTTAAATATATAGCTCCGAATATACCTATAAATACTGCTGTTAAAAGACTCATATTAATCAACACAAATTTTATTTTTAGTTTCTTAAACATTTCTAAATTTCCTCCAACTTATAACCAACACCTCGCACTGTAGTTATACTGGTAGTAGAATTAACATATCCTAACTTCTTTCTTAAAAAAGAAATATATACCTCTATATTATTATATTCTGCATCTGAATCATATCCCCATATTTTACTTATTAACTCATCCTTAGTCACTATTGTTTTTGGTCTTTGCATAAAACATCTTATAATTTCAAACTCCTTTAAAGAAAGTTTAATACTATTACAAGGTCCTTCTAATTCATAAGTAGAAATATTTAATTTAATATCTCCAACTTCTAAAACATTATCATTTATAATTTCCCCCTGTCGCCTAGTCAGCGCTCTTAATCTTGCTAATAATTCCTCTGTTGCAAACGGTTTTGCTAAATAATCATCTGCCCCACTATCTAGCCCTTTAACCTTATCCTCAATTTCTCCTTTAGCTGTTAATAGAATAACTGGAGTCTTTATATTCTCTTTTCTTAGCCTTCTAAGAACTTCTAATCCATTAATCTTAGGTAGCATAACATCTAATACTATTACATCATATATATCTGTTAATCCATAATCTAATCCATCTTCACCATTATATACAGCATCAACTACATATTTATTCTTGCTTAATATCTGATTAAGAGCCTCTGAAAGCTGTATTTCATCTTCTACAAGTAATAACCTCATTACTTTCATCCTCCTCACTTATTATAATATCTAATACTTTATGAAAATTTTAACATAGAAATTAAATATTTAGGGTATTTTTAAGATTATTTTAAGGTTATAGTACTACTATTAATCTGTAAGTTAACTTAACATTAACTAAAATTGGAGGTGAATATTTTATGAGTAAACCAAGACATGAGTTGAAATTTTTTATTAATGTCTCTGATTATTTTTCAATAAAAAATAGGATTAAACATATAGCTTCCATCGATAAAAATTCCGGTTCTTCTGGCTCATATCACATAAGAAGCTTATATTTTGATAACTTTAATGATAAAGCATTACTTGAAAAAGTTAATGGTTATAGTAGACGTGAAAAATTTAGAATTAGGTATTATAACGATAATTTTGATTTTATTAGACTAGAGAAAAAAAGTAAAGTTAATGGTTTATGTACTAAATTTTCAGCACCCTTAACAAAGGAACAATGCGAAAAAATATTAAATAATGATATTGATTGGATGCTTACTTCTGATAAATCATTAATTCAAGAATTATATTTTAAGATGAAATCTCAAATGTTAAGACCTAAGACAGTAGTTGACTATACGCGAGAAGCTTATATTTATAGACCTGGAAATGTTCGAATCACTATTGATAGCAATGTAAGAACAGGTATATGCTCACAAGATATGTTTAATACTACTCTTCCAACAATGAAGATTCCTAATAATGACACAATAATTTTAGAGGTAAAATTCGATGAGTTTTTACCTGACATAATAAAAGATACAATACAAACTAATACAAGAAAAGCAACTTCTATATCTAAGTATGCTAGTAGTAGAATGTTTGGATAGATTATACAAATAAAATTTGGAGGTATTTTATACATGAATTCACAAATTAATTTTTCGGATATTTTTAAATCAAGTTTCTTAGAAAAAACTAGTAGCTTTTCAGTTACAGATACTTTACTCGCTTTAGCTCTTGCTCTTGCAATCGGACTATTTATATTCTTAATTTACAAAAAGACATTCAAAGGAGTTATGTACTCTGAAAGTTTTGGTATGTCTTTAGTTGCAATGACTTTAATAACTACATTAATTATTTTAGCAATAACTTCTAATGTAATTTTATCACTTGGTATGGTTGGTGCGTTATCTATAGTAAGATTTAGATCTGCTATAAAAGAACCTCTTGATATTGCATTTTTATTTTGGTCAATATCTGCTGGTATAGTTATGGGGGCTGGTCTTATTCCTTTAGGTATATTAGGTTCTGTATTTATAGGAATTGTAATGCTTATATTTGTTAACAAAAAAAGTACTGATAACCCTTATATATTAGTTGTAAACTGTTCAAATGATAATAGCGAAAATGAAGCTATTAAATTTATCTCTAACTCTGTAAAAAAACATGTTGTTAAATCAAAGACTGTTTCTGCATCTTCTGGAATTGAATTAACTGTAGAAATTAGATTAAAAGAAATGTCAACTAAATTTGTAAATGATCTTAGCCATATATCTGGCGTAAATAACGTTGTTTTAGTTAGTTATAATGGAGAATATATGAGCTAATCAATAGGTGGTGTAAAAATGATTTCAAATAAACACTTCAATAAGATTGTTTCTATATTAATAAGTATAGCTGTAATTTTTTCATTAATTATTATAGCATTACCTAAAAGCTTAACTTCTACAACCTATATTGAACAACCTGATTATGTAACCACAATTTTTGATGATGATAAGGTTATTGAAATAAATATAGAAATGGATGAAACTGCTTGGCAAGAAATGCTTGATAATGCTTCTGCCGAAGAATATACTGCTGCTAATATAACTATAAATGGCACAACTTATAACAATGTTGCTATTAGACCTAAAGGAAATTCTAGCCTATCAGAAATTGTAATGGATGATACTACAGATAGGTATAGTTTTAAAATCAAATTTGATGAATATGTTGATGGACAGACTTTAGATGGTCTTAGTAAATTGGTGTTAAATAATAATATATCTGATGCTACTTATATGAAGGAATATCTATCTTATAAGTTGCTTGATTCATTGGGCGTTCCAACACCAGAATGTGCTTATACACATATAACTGTTAATGGTGAAGAATGGGGATTATATCTTGCAGTCGAGCCTATTGAAGAGGAATTTATCGCAAGAAACTACGGTTCTACAGATGGTAATTTATACAAACCTGAAAGTGATAGTGTTGCTGTTGGTGAAAATAAAAATAATGATGATGCTGGTAATAATAAACCTGACTTCACCCCAACTGAAGTTAATCAATCTCAAGATACAAGTAGCGATAGTCAAATGCCTCCTGATATGAGTAATGGAGATAGCTCTAACCAGATGCAAGCTCCTCCTAATATGAATAATGGAGACAGTTCTAATCAGATGCAAACTCCTCCTGATATGAATAATGGAGACAGTTCTAATCAGATGCAAACTCCTCCTGATATGAATAATGGAGACAGTTCTAATCAGATGCAAGCTCCTCCTGATATGAATAATGGAGAAAGCTCTGCTCAGATGCAAATGCCTTCTGATATGAGCAATGAAGATTCTTCATCCGAATCACAATCTGCTGATAGTACTAGTGATACTTCTAATAAAACACCTTCAAACATACCTAATGGATTTGGTGGAGGTATGATGGGTGGTGCAATGGGAGGAAACTCTAATGGCGCCGATCTAGTATGGAATGGTGATGATATATCTAATTACTCCGCTATCTTTGATAATGCAATATTTAAGAGTACTGATAGTGATGACTATACTAAAATATTAGATATGATTGAACCTCTTGATAGCATGGAAGATATAGAATCTTACTTAGATGTAGATGAGGTATTAAGATACTTTGCTGCCAATACATTCTTAGTTAATCTTGATAGCTATGTTTCTAATATGAATCATAATTATTATCTATATGAGAACGATGGCGTAGTAAGCATATTACCTTGGGATTATAATTTATCATTTGCAGGCTTTCAAGCTGGCTCTGCTTCAAATGCTATAAACTTTCCTATTGATTCTCCTGTTTCTAATAGCTTAGAGGATAACCCGTTAATAGCTAATCTATTAGAAGTAGATGAATATAAAAATTTATATCATCAATATTTAGATGAAATTGTAAATAACTTTATTAATAACGGAACTTACGAAACTCTTATTACTAAAACAGATGCATTAATTAGTGATTATGTAAAAAATGATGCTACAGCTTTTTATACCTTTGATGAATATGAAGATGCTGTTAGTAACTTATTAACATTTGGATATGATAGAGCAACTAGTATCGCAGCTCAACTTGATGGTACACAACCGTCAACAACTACAGGTACAATCGAAACAACTGTAGATTTAACTGCAATGGGTCAACAAGGTGGCGGTGCTGGAAAAGATAAAGGTGGTATGAATAGCAGGGGAAATAAACCAAATGATAGTACTACAACTAATAATAGTACTGCTACTAATACAGATAGCTTTACTCCACCATCAAATGATACATCTGAAAATGCTATAAATAATCCTAATGATAATACAATGAATAATTCTCCTGGAAACATGGGAGGTAATTCTTCAAACTTAGATCCATCAGTTATGATGCAAGCAATGCAAATTATTCAAAACTCTAAAGATGGTGCTATTACAGACTCAATTAAAGATGAATTATTAAATCTAGGATTAACGGAAGATGATATTACTCAACTTTCATCTATGCAACTTCCTAACCAAGATAATAATATGCAAGATTTCAAGAATAATAACCTAGCAATAGGACCAAATAATTCTTCTAATAATACATCTTTAACAATTACACTTTCATCAATTGCATTATTAGTAATAGCAATACTTGGAGTGTTATTATTTAAAAAGAGAAAATACATTAGCTAAAAAATTTAAAAATCACGTGGAGCCGAAAAATTAATGATATAACCTCCAGGAATTGTGTAATTTACGTTAAGAATTTATATCTTTCTTTACGTAAAAACTGCTAAAGCTTCGAAAGTCATTTCACTCCCTCAGCTTCTTAATGCAGTTTTTACTCCAAGAAAGATTAAATTCTAAAACTTAATTACAATATTCCTTCCGGTAATATCATTAATATTTTCTCTTCCACTTTATGAACCGCAATGCCACCTTAAAAGTTAATGATTTATCATATATGTAGCAGAAATAATTAACTATAAGGTGCAAGTTTACAAGTAGTTTCGTGAAAAAAGAAAAAAATAAAATATTAATTTGGAAGAAACATTGAAATTGAGCCGTAGAATTTCACAGTTCCTGGAGAATAAATATTTCATTTTTTCGCTTACACGTAACGAACAATTTAGTTATTTTACGCTTTTGACTTCGAATTCTTGGAATCTATATTTTTGTCCTGTTGGATTAATCTTTCCTTCTGGAACTTCTTCCACAAACATATCATATGGTCTTACAAAAAGTCCACATTCCCCATATAAAGCTCTATAAAGAACCATAGTTTCTTGAGTTTCTGAATGCTTAACAAAGTCTTCAACTAAATATAAATCTCCCTTAAAATGTCTGAAAATCTTGCCTTTACAATTAGATATATCTCTCATATCTTTTCCTCCATTAATAATATCCTATTTAAAATAAAAGAAACAGTCTGCTACTAACAAACTGCTTCATCTATTATATCATTATTTTTCACTTCAGTATTTACTTCTTCTTCATAAATTAAATACTTTCCATGAACCTTTATAAAATAGTTTCCACAAAGATATAAAGGATATATTAACCATATCATAGTTATGTTTACATCAAAATTGTACTTATTCCAAATCATTAATATAGCAACAAATGAACAAAGTATTGAAATTCCATTATTAATTATTAATGTTTTAATATCATTTATTTTTATAATTCTTAAGTTAATTACAAATAATATTACTGTAAATATTGAGTATACTACTGATTTTAATAAGTTTTCTATATTATAAATATCAACTCCATACTTCTTCATATAAAGTACATATTCAAACTTTTCCTTGTATTCTTTCCCCATCTTACTCCAAAAATCAAAGTCAGACCACTTATTTGGAATCATATCTAAAGGAATAGAAATTTTAATGTTTGTAACCTTAAAAAATATAAATACAGAGGCAATAGCCATTGAAATATATAGAATTACTAAAATTGGTTTATTTCTTGATTTAAATAAACTAGTTATTACATTAATTAAAATCAATACTAAAGCTATAATTGGAAATATTAATGCTATAAACTTAGCTATGATATAATATACATCCCCATTAATATCCATTTCATTAATACTAAATTTCATTTTAAAATCTTTAATTTTATTTAATGTTAAGCCTGTACCATCTATTGTTAATCCATCTAAAACTTGTGAAGAGTCTTTTGGAGTTTGAACCATAATATTAGCTTTAGAACCTTTTAAAATTCCTCTTACAATTAAAGTTCTATCCTTATAAACAATCTCTCTCCCTACACAATTACTACTTCCAAATAATTTATAAGATGTATCAATATCTATTAAACACCCTTCTAAATCATCAGCAAATAAATTTGATCCCTTAACTAATAAATTAGATGATCCTTTTATAATTAGAACATCTAAATCATTTGCTGTTTTCCCTAAATCAGGATTATTAGCAGATTGTGATGATTCTTCAGCCCATCCTACTACAGCTAACTCTTGATCATCCTTTTTTATAGTCTCAATTAATTCTGTATTATAATTTTCATTTTCAAAATAGAAATTTAAAGTCTTGTTTTCACTTGCTATATTATTTGCATAACCTAAGGATATTCCCCAGCACATAATTAAAGCAAATATAAGAATTATTCTAACTATGTGCTTTAAATACCTTATCATTCAGTCTCCAGGCGAACTCTATCGCCATCTTCTATTGTTTTATTGCTATCAATAATTATTTTATCATTTCTTCCTAATGCACCTTCAGTTACTGCTGCATATTCATCATCTCTTTTTTCAACTTTTACATCAACTTTTTTAGCTGTTAACTCTTCACCTAATACAGTTTCCTTCTCAGTAACAACTAATACGTAATAATCACTACCTTCACCCTGTCTTAATGCAGATAACGGAACACATGTGCCATACTTCTTTGATTTACTTGAAACTATAATTTCTCCACTATCATCAATTTCTCCTATCCCCACTGGTAAAACAACTGTTACATTTAAAGTATCAGCATTCTCTTGATTTTTAGAAATAGAATCAATAGTTAAATTTTCAATAATCCCATAAGTACCTAAATTTACAGCAACAGATTGTCCTTGTTTTATTGAAGTTCTATTTTCTTTAGTAATTTCTCCAACAAATTTATATCCCTCATTCTTATCTGCAATTGATGCTATAGTATCAGTTGTAACTCCACCATTTTCCGCAACAACACTAGTAACTATTCCTTCTTTTTCTGAAGTAATTTTACCACCAGCATCTAGTAAAGGTTGAAGTTTTGCAAGCTCTTTATTATATTCATCAATTTTAAGAGAATCTTTTGCGTCTTGAAGTACTCTATCTAAATCTACAGTATCTTTTGATTCAGCTACAGCTGAATCATATATAGATTTTTTTGATTGATAATCAGAATATAAACTTTCTTCTGTTGCTGGATCCTTTTCTTCATCACTTAACTTAGAATAATTATCTAATGCTTGCTTTGCTGAATTCATCTCATTTAAAGCACTTTGTACAGCTTGCTTTTTAGCATTTATAGCTTTATTATAATCTTCAGTTGCACGTGTTAAAGTCTTTTGCTCTTGTGATATATTTTCTTTAATTTCATTAACCTTTTTCTCTAAATCTTCAGTATCAAGTTCAACTAAAATATCTCCAACTTTAATAATTGAACCTTCACTTATATTTACATAATTAATTTTAAGACCTTCAACTACAGAAATTTTCTCTTCTCTATTTTTTGTAACTACACCTTTAGCAGTAATTTCATCTACTATTGTTTTAGTTTTTGGCTTATCAACTTTAACTCTTGGTATAGTCATAGAATCTGCAGCCCTAGATAACACTGTGCATCCTATCATCAATATTAAAAAAGCAAACAATGCTTTTACTGCTTTTTTCTGTAAAGTGTCTTTTCCTTTTTTCACATATTTAAAATTTATAACTTTTTTAATTTTTTCTTTTTTACTCATAAATTATCATTCCTTTACTGCTGATGCTGCAATACCTTGCTCTAAATAGCTTTGACCTGCAAAAAATACTATTATAGCAGCTATTAATGTTACAGCAGATGCTGTAAATGCTATATCGGCATTTTCTAAAGTAATATTTGGTAAATAAATTGATAATGGCCATAAAGCCTTATCTTTTAAAAATGTTAATGGTTGCTCTATTAAGTTCCAATATTCTAAGAATTGTAATACAACTGCTGACATTATCCCTGGCATTCCTAACGGAATACCTATTTTAGCAAAAATAATAAGCTCACTAGCACCATCTATTCTTGCTGATTCAATAATTGACTCTGGTATATTACAGAAGAATCTATACATTATGAATACTGAAAATGTTGAAAATATAGCAGGTAATATTATGCTTCCATGTGTATTAAGAAGGTGTAACTTATCTAATACTAAGTAACTTGATAACATTGTAACTTGGAAAGGCATTAACATTACAACTATATAAATGGTGAATAACACTTTCTTAAATGGAAATTTATATCTTGCAAATCCCCAAGCTGCTGGAATACCAACTATAAGTTGTCCACATACTGATAAAAATACTATTTTTACAGAGTTCCAAAACATTATAAAGAATTCTGGAGTATCAAATAATAATTCTACATATGCTCTCAAAGTAAGATAACTAGGCAATAATCCCCAACTTACATATCCTTTACCCTTTTCAGATAATACAGGTGCAAGATAAGTGTTTAATTCATCTACACTCATAAATGAACCTGCTAATAAAAATATAACTGGGAAACACATAAATATAGATATTGCAACTAATATAATAAATACTATCTTTTTCTTCATTGTATAAATCACCTCACCTTAATCCTGTTTTTCCCATGCTCTTTGTAATAGCATAATCAATATAAATATTATTGCTGCCATAAGTACAGATGCAGCTGCCATTTTACTAAAATCTAATTCTCTAAACCAATTATTAAATAAGTGTTGTAATAAATACATACTCTTATCTGGATAATCACCTGCAACTAAATACGCTTCTCTAAATACCTTAAAGGAATTAAGAAGAGATAATACCGCTACCGTATACAACGTAGGTTTTAAACATGGTATTGTTATCTTAGTAAAACACTGTAAATTATTAGCTCCATCTACTTTAGCTGACTCATATATTTCTTTAGATATAGAATTTAATCCAGCTAACCATAAGATAATATTGTATCCTAGGTTTTTCCATATGTAACTAAATACTAATATCCAAAAAGCCCATCCTGTGCTCATCCAATCTTGACCTGACATATTAAATTTATCTAACATAGCACTTAAGAACCCTTGTTCATGAAAAACAATATTCCATATTAATACTACTGAGGCTATAGGCACTGCCATTGGTATTAAAAAGGCTGTTCTTAGTATCTTTGATGCTTCTACAAATTTATTTAATAATACAGCTATTATTAATGATAATGATAATAATAACGGTATACATACAAGAACAAACTTTATAGTATTATTAGATGCTAGTTTAAAAGCTGAATTATTGAATACTTCAGTATAATTCTGAAATCCTATAAATTCTCTTGAAATTGCACTTTGAAAAGATCTAAGAAATACATCTAAGAAGGGAAGCAGTGTAAATACTGCTACCCCTATTAAACTTGGCAATACAAAATATAATCCAGTATATTTAGTTTTTTTCTTTACTTTTTCTTCTTTTAATTTATTTGATTTTACTTTTCTTATTTGTTTTAATTTATTAACATTTAACTCTTCCATATTACTCTGATAAGTATAAATCCAAGTTATCTACAACTGTATTTATAGCCTCCTCTAAAGATATCTCACCTTGTACATATGAAGCAAATTGCTTTGCAACTTCTGTTAACAATATAGTATTAACTGTTGTAGCAGTATTTAAGCTTTCTATTTCACCCTTTAATTTATTTACATCTTCATCATTTGGATATAATATATTTATTTCCTTTGAATTTCCAAATTCATCAGACCAACCTGATGTACCTTGAATATAGTGATTTGTTGCTTCATCAAATTCTAATTCATATCCTTCTTCTTTCATTTCTTCTATAGAAAAGGCATTTTCAAAGCTATTTTTATTTATACTAAATCCTCCATCAGAATACATTTCACTAGAGTTATTCTTTATTAATGATGTTAATATTTCTTTAGCTTGTTCTTTATTTTTTCCCTTTGCATTAATTCCAACTAAGTTAGATGGAATAAATATGTTTTCTTCTCCTCTAGTTAAAACTTTATAATCTATTTCAGGTGAAGTGTTTAAAAGAGTAACCATAGATCCATAATCATAAGTTCCAGCAAGTCCACCTAAACCTAATAATGAACTACCCTCAAGTAAAAATGAGTCTGCATAAATAGATGGATTTAAATAATATTGTAAATCATATACTGCATATAAATCCTCATAGTCTTCTTCGCTATATTCTTCATCTAATTCTTCATCAACCTTCTCTTCAGTATCTATCACTATAGAAGATCCTTCATTATAGCCTTCTAATTGAGAGTATTTATCCTCCATAGTTTTCATATAAGCTTCTTCATTAGTTTGAATTGCAGAATACATTTCATTAGCTTTTTCAAAGAAACTTTTTAATGCATCTTCATTTATAGTATCGTCTTCATTTAACCAATCACTTCCATATAGATAATATAATGAATAAACTAAAGAGTTTGGAGTAAAGTAATTATTAAATATTCTTTTCTCACTTTGAGTTGACAATTTTTTTGTTAACTCAACTAATGAATCTAAATCAGAAACTGAAGCAATATCATTCTTATTTCCTAATAATATTGGATATTTAAATGATGTTGGTATTTGATATATCTTTCCATCATTAGTGTATGCATCTGCAATATTCTTAAATATTGTTCCATCCTCTGCTAAAGGATTTATAATATCGCTTATATCTTCTAATAACCCTTTTTCAATATATGATTCAGCTGATAAACCATCTAATATTATTACATCAGGTCCATTTCCGGCCATTATTTCAGTATTTAAAGTTTTAAGTGCATCTGATTGAGTTTTCCCATCACCATAATTTAAACCAATTTCATACTTAACATAAGTATCTGGATTCTCTTTTGCATATTTTGAAATAGCTTGTCTAATTGAATAGTTTTCTAATAATGAATATACTACAAGTTGATTTTCTGGAACTGATGGTATATTTGCATCATAAACAAAATTAATAATTGCAGATCCAGCCTCAGCATTAGAGAAATCACTAAATGTTGTTAAAAATTCACCATTACTCTTTTCAACGAATGATGTTATATTCATTTCGCTATCACCAAAAGATGAAATTGCAGAATCAACTAATTGATTTACTTTTTCACTTTTCATATCATACTCATATAGCCCTAAAGTATTATAGTAATATATTTTATCTTTACTTCCTGAATTAAGGAAAGTTGGATAATAATTAGAGTTTTCAGATATTGTTGCTTTTTCTAAAGCTTCTAAATTTCCTTTTTCCTTACCATTAGTAGTATCATATTCTACTATTGAATCAAATTCATATATAACTAATGAATCGCCAACTAAGAAAAAGTCACTTATCCATTCCTCAGCTTCATATACATTCTTCTCTTCAAAAGTTTCACCATCAATCTGAACTATTTTTTCATTATTACTACCCGCTGTAAAGAATACATCTCCATTTAAATTAGCTTTAAAGCTACTATAACCCATTCCCATTTCCATTGAATCATCATCATTATATATTGAAAGATCTAAATCAATATCAGTTAAATTACCATCTGCATCTACTGTAGCATATTTATATTCTGGTTCCTCATAAACAAATTCTTCTGTAGTTGCCTCACCTTCAACTGACATAGAATCATCTATTGATCCCTCTTCCATTCCTGTAAAAGGTTTTTCAAAGTAATATGATAATAATATTGTTCCATTACTTAAATACACTATATTATTAGTATATGTTTCTTTTCCTTCTTCTTTTGGTAGATCTATAGAGTTTTGTGTCCATGTTTTACCTCCATCTTCAGAAATAAAAGCTACTGGCTTCCAATCTTCTCTTGAGTATCCAATCATACCTATTTTATCATTCTCTAATAGGCTTAAAGTTTGGACTTCAACTCCCTCCGGTACTTCATATCGCTCTTCAACGTATCTCCCCATTGAAGATTTTTCTCCATCTTTTGAACACCCTACTATACCTAATGCTAATGTTAATGTTAAAAGTATCGAAAGCATTCTTTTAAAACTTGTCCCCATATTTACCTCCATAATATTTATTTTTTTATAATTTATTTACATTTTATTTTATAATATCATTTATTTATATATTTTTCCATAAACATATCTCTTATAAACTCTTTAATTATATTTTTATATAAAGAAAATCTAATCTAATAAAATGTAAAAATTATTCTTCTGATATTTAATTAGACATATTCAATCTCTAAAATGTTCCATATATTCATTTTTAGTCTCCCTATTCATAATTTTATATTAAAAACCTTAATTTACTATTAATATATTATTAAATTTATCTTACAAAATTAAAAGGAGCCAAAAATTTAGCTCCTTTAAATACATGTTATTTAATTAATAAACTCCATTTACTCTTCTATTTGATAACAAACAAAAAGCCAGCTTTCACTGACTTTTATATTGCCCATTTTTTGTTTCCTGTAAAAGATACATTCAACCATTTTTTATAATCAATATGCTTAATTGCATCATTTATTTCTTCTCTTACATTATCCATTTGATCTAATGTCTTAAGCTTACTATCTTTATTATAAATAAAATCAATTTCAATTCTAAGTTCACGTCCAACTTTAGATACTCTTGTTATAGAATCTTCAAAATTATATTCTTCCTCAATTTCTTTAACTAATACATATATATCATCATTAATTTCATCATTAGCTTTTACACATATTACTTCCTTAAAGTTTTCTATAAAAATCTTTATAGGTATTCTAATACATAATAGTGATGCTGCAACCGTCATACCTGGATCAATATATGGATTCAAGAAATTCAATTTTTTATTTGATATAGCAATACCTATTATAAATGCCGCTAATACTGCTGCACTTAATGATGTGTCCATAAGCCATTGAGTAAATTCTGCCTTAATAAGTTCTGAAGATAATGCTTTTGATTTCATCTTCATATATAGGGAAATCACTCCACAACCAATAACTGATATAATTGAATATATAATTGCTAATCCAAACTCTAAGTTATTTCCACCACTTACTATAGTCTTTACGGCTCCTACTAATGAATATAAGCACATAATAGTTATTATTAATGATTTTATTGAAATAACTATTGGTTCTAAAATATGTTTACCAAAAGGAAATTTTTCAAAATCTCTCTTCGCCATATAATTATTAATATAAAGGGATAACATTGATAATATTACACTGACAAATGAATATAATCCATCGAATATAATCATATCAGACTTTAAAGCTCAACCCCATGCAATACCAAATAGTGCAAAGAATAACGCACCTACTACAGATAGTTTTAATATTTTATTCTCTAGTTTCATTATTCTCACCTCTATTCTTATTTTTAATTTTTTCAAAACTAGATACTTATATGATATACTAATTAACTTATTTTTGTAATGCTTAAAATGCTGAGAAATTACAACTAATATATGCATCTATATATATGTAAAATTTTGAAAATAGCTTAAATGTACCTATTTTTAATTAAAATGTACTTATTATAATTAAAGCTAATAATT
>SKEA01001033.1_pt1 | contig 22144 bp, 36 predicted proteins | sample 4826601 | NCBI WGS metagenome assembly SKEA01 (sample SAMN11008821, study PRJNA524170) | human gut metagenome | biome: Human fecal sample; material: Feces; isolation source: fecal sample from pouch patient p13, p53 | host: Homo sapiens | place: Israel: Tel-Aviv | collected 2016-07-06 | reverse complement strand
CATGTAAACAACTAAATTATTATAGGTTACATTTTATGGGTATGCGCATATATTTTGAATGGAGAAATAAACCATATTTAATTGAAAAGGCTTTGTATTGGTATATAGTATCTGGTTGTTTGATTAGTAGGTTTGAAAGGGTATAAACATGAGAGAATATTTAGTAGATGTATGTAATTATATTGATTGTCTTTTTACGCTTGTATTTTGGGTATGCTTTATTCGTTGGGTGTTTGGTTATGGTCTTGATGTAAATATTTTGATTGTATCTATAGCCGGTGTGATGTTATGGCCGGATAAAAAATATTGGGCTAAATGGTTAATTAAAAATAAAAAGGGGCAAAACGATGAATACTAGATTTATGATGCGGTCTAAGGCTTATAGTTTATTCGGCGCAGAAAAGAAAGAGAATAGGCAAAATGTTAAAGCATATAAAGCTTATAAGCGCATTTTGATTGATTATAGCAAGCGTGAAAGATATATTTGGGTTCCGGCTGATTAGAAGGAAGGTGCATTTATTTAATGACGGTTAATGAAACAAGAAAATTGTTAGATAGTGTTAAAGATCTTGATGAAAAAGTAAATAGTATTATTGATAGTTTAGAGTTTTACAATGAGAAAAGTAAGAAGATAACAGCCACATATAAGAGTATATGCGTTCAAGAAGGCGGAACAAGTGATACAGTCGCTGAATGTGCTGCTAAGATTGTTGATTTACAACATGCATTAAGTGAAGTTTGGGATGAATATACTAATCGTCGTGATTATATAGAAGCGCTTGTTAATGAATTGAGCAATCCGGAACAACGTTATTTATTAAAATCAAAGTATCTACATTATAAGAAGTGGACTGATATTCAAGAAAGCATGAGCGATTTTTTCGAAAAAGAATATAGTGAAGCTTATATTCGCGGTAAATTACATAGTGAATGTTTGAAAAATCTAGCGAAAAGTATACAAAAGTGCAAAAATGATACAAAAGATATAAAAAGATAGCAAAAGATATAAAATGTTACATCGTAAATGTGTTATAGTTAGTGTGTAATAGTTTTTATTGACAGCTATTACACCTCAACTTCTCCTATATTACATGATGAATTAGCGCTAACTGAAAATGTTGGCGCTTTTTTGTTGTGTAAAAATGATTGAAGTATTCATTAATTATGAATAAATTTATAAGAAAGTGAAATATATTTGCGGGAAAATACAATAAAACCTGTATAAATATATCAAAGGCTTTTATATGAAAGAAACAAAGGTAGTAATAAAATGTCATGATGAAAGATGTTTAAACAATGTAGATATGCATTGTGTAGCTAATAGTATAGTGGTAGGTGGCACAGGGCGTTGTAAATGTTATGTAGATGCTAAGCATGCTATGAAACATACCGAGCCTATGCATGATAACCCTACCCAATCATAGGGGGCGGGGTATATGTTTAAAACGTGCAGCCGGTGCGGTATGATTTACAATGAGCGAACAGGGCATAAATGTAGCAATCCTAAGCGAGATTATAAGCGTGATTATAATAATGCTAGTGAAGAAAGAAAGAAGATACAGCGGTTTAGATGGTCTAAGGAATGGCAGCATACAAGAGATAAAATAAAAGCACGTGATAAATTCATGTGTGCTTATTGTTGGCATCATGATAAGTATGTAAGTTTTGGTGAACAATTAGAAGTACACCACATAGAACCATTGAGCAAGGCATGGAGCAAGCGAACGAATGAAAATAATTTAATTACATTGTGTAAGGCACATCATAGAATGGCGGATAATGGAGAAATTGACAGAAAAACATTGAAAAATTTAGTACCCCCGCCAAAATTTTTATAATTTATACGATTATTGCCGACACCGACTGCTCCACCTCAATTTATGAAATGTTCCCTAAATTCACGCGAATTATATATATTTTGAAAGGTGTGATTGAATGGCAAGGCCGGCTAAGCTTGCAAGCACAACACGCAAGCACTTAACAAAAGTAGAAAAAGAAAATCGGCTAGCGGTTGAAAATAAATTTAAAGTTGATGGTGAAGTTGTAGCGCCGGATTATTTCAATGCAGAACAAATTGAAGTATTTGATTTTTTGGTTGACGCGTTAAAATCTGCGGATGTGTTAAGCACACTTGATACATTTTTAATTGAACAAACGGCGGTTAATGCGGTGATGTTGAAAACTTCAAATAAGCTTGTAACGGATAAGCCCGAATTGGCGGGTGTTGCACAATTTGTAAATTCAAATGAAAAGTTAGTGCGTACTTTTTTGCGTTTGGCAGATTCATTGTGTTTATCACCGGCAAGCCGTGCGAAATTAGGCTCTTTAGTTGCTAATAATAAAAAAGAAGCTGCGGATCCGTTAATTAATATATTAAGTGGTGGTAGTGCATGATTGATAAAAAGCATAAAGCTTATGTGTACGCCGATGCAGTAGTTAATGAGCAAGTAACAGCGCCAAAATATGTAAAAATGCAATGTAAAGAATTTATGCGCATTGCTAACAACAAAGATAAAGAATATATGCTTGATGATAAGAAAATAACACTTATAGGCGAACTGTTAAAGTTAATGGTGATGCCTAAAGGCGTTAGAGTAGGCGAAAGTATATATAATTGTTTGGCGGGCTTTCAGTGGCTATTAATCATTGCTACATTATGTACTGTGCATCGTGATAACCCGAATAAGCGTAGATATGAAAATGTAATATTGGAAATATGCAGAAAGAACGGTAAAACATTTTTAGTCGCCGTTCTTTTTATTTTGTTATTTTTCATTGAGCCTAAATTCTCTAAGTTTTACAGCGTAGCGCCGGATGGAACATTAAGCCGTGAAATTAAAAGTGCTATTGAAGAAATTAGGCTTGCAAGTCCTGCATTAATGGGAAAATATGACGGTCAACAAAAATTTAAAGTATTGCGTGATTATATATTGTGTAATATCACGAATAGTAAATATATACCGTTGAATTATTCTAATAGTAGGCTTGATGGCCGTTTGCCGAATGTATTTTTAGTGGATGAAACAGGCGCTTTACCGAATACATACGCCATTGAAGCTATGCGTTCGGGACAGCTTACTATATTAAATAAATTAGGATTTATTATATCTACAAAATACCCTACTGCAAGCAATCCATTTGAAGATGAAGTGTTATATGCTAAGCGTGTTTTGAATGGTGCGGTTGATGATGATAAAATATTTTCTTTGCTTTATGAACCGGATGATGTCAAAGGATGGGCAACAAATGATGAAGTGTTAGAGCATGCTAACCCTTTAGCATTAGAAGTAGTGCAAGTTATGGATGACTTAAAGGATAAGCGACAAAAAGCCATTGAGATGGAAAGCAAGCGTGAAAACTTCATAACTAAGCATTGTAATATTATTTATTCGGGCGTTGGTTCTGAAAGTTTTATTAATATTGCAGATTTAAAACGCGGTGCAGTAAATGAAATTGAATGGAGCGGTAGACAAGTATTCTTAGGTGTTGACTTATCTATGAGTAATGATAACTGTGCTGTGTCTATGGTATCGTTCGATGAAGATACAAATAGACTGCTTACTCATTCTATGGCCTTCATTCCTGAAGATAAGATTGAAGAAAAGAGCCGGTTAGAACGTATTCCATATCAAGATTTTATAAAGGCGGGCTATTGTACGCCCTGTGGCTATAGAACAGTTGATTATGGTGTAATTGAAAAGTATGTAGAAGAATTAGCTAGTATGTATGATGTTACTGTTATGAGTTTAGGGTACGATAGATACAATGCGTTATCTAGTGCGCAGAAATGGGAAGAATTTGGTATTGATTGTGTAGAAATTAAACAACATAGCAGCGTTTTGCATCCGGCTACTAAATGGATCGCGGAATTAATAGAAGATGGGCGGCTTGTTTATGATAAACGCAATAAGCTGCTTGAAATCAACTTTGAAAATGCAAAATGTACTTATGATACTAATATGAATAGGTACGTGAATAAAAAGAAAAGCAACGGCAAAATAGATATGACTGTATCAACTATTAATGCAGCTTTTCTATCTTATCAAGATAACTTGCTTAATCGTTGCATTGATTGGGCTGTTCAATATTAGAGGGCGGTGTATATGGGAATTTTTAATTTTTGGAGCATTGAACAACGTGATAGCGCAGATGTAGCAGTACAGAATAATAATGAAGAAGAACTTGATGTATTGCTTAATGGGCGTGTATTTGATACACGAATAACACGCGAACAAGCTATGAGCATTCCGGCGGTTGCAAGTGCGATTAATATTATATCCGGCATTATTGCCGGCTTGCCTGTTAAATTAATGCAGCGAAATGAAGAAGGGCTAAAAGAAATTGCTAATGATGCACGCTTAACTTTATTAAATTTAGATACAGGCGGTATTATTGGTGCGTATGAAATGAAGAAAAGTTTAATCACTGATTACTTGTTAGATGGTGAAGGGGCTATATTTGTTGATAAGCGTGGCAATAATATTAATACGTTACAGTATTTGCCATATAACAATTATGTAATGCTTACTAATGGCCGTGTTATTAATCGTGCTATTATGTATCAAATTGAAGGGCGAAAATATCGCTATGATGAAGTAATGCGTGTTGTGCGCAATAGTGTGAATGGTTATAAAGGTCAAGGTATTATTGATGAAAACCCTGTGCTTTTATCTACCATGTACAATGCTTTAATATACGAGAATGGCGCAATGAGTAAAGGCGGCAAAAAAGGCTTTTTGAAATCTGAAAACCGACTTACTCAAGCCATGTTAGATGCTCTTAAAAAAGCATGGAATAAGTTATATAGCAATAATAACAGTGATGTTATTGTACTGAATAAGGGCGTTAGCTTTGAAGCGGCCGATAGCACAGCTACAGAAAATCAATTAAACGAAAATAAACAAACTAACAGCGAACAGATTTATAAATTATTCGGGCTTGCCAACGATACATTTACAAATAATGACGCGTTCAATGTATTTGTTAAAACTGCATTAGTTCCGATTATGAACAATTTAACAGAATGCTTTAATCGCTTTTTACTTTTGGAAAAGGAAAAAGGCGATTTTTATTTTGCGTTTGATATGAAAGATTTAATTAAATCTGACATGTTAAGCCGCTATCAAGCTTATCAAATTGCATTAGAAAAAGGATGGCTTACCATTGATGAAATTAGGGCTTATGAAGATTTAGAGCCGTTAGGCATTGAATTTGTTAAGTTGGGATTAGATAGCGTGTTGTATTATCCAAAAGAAAATAAAGTATATACGCCTAACACTGGAATATATGCTGACTTTGATAGTATGAACGAGAAAGGGGGTGTGAATAGTGAAAGTCGAATTGAGGGGCAAAACGGCCAAAATTGAAGGCTATGTTAATGTGTGCGAACGAAACAGCCGGCCGATTAATTCGGAACGTGGCGCATTTATTGAACGCATTGCAAGCGGCGCATTTACAAGGGCGTTAAATCGTAATGACAATGTAGGCTTAATGTTTAACCATGTGCGGCCGTTAGGCAATCAAAAAGAAGGCGTGCTTGAATTGCGTGAAGATGCTATTGGCTTATATGCAGTTGCTACTGTAACGGATCTGGAAGTTATCGAAAAAGCAAAGAATAATGAATTGCGTGGTTGGTCTTTTGGTTTTGTAAAAAAAGCTGATGAATGGAAAACAGAAGATAATACAGAAGTTAGAACGCTTACTGATTTTGATTTACTTGAAGTTAGCATTTTAGATATTACACCGGCATATATTGCCACATCCATTAGCACACGAAATAACACTACAGAATTAATTGAACATCGTGCATCTGCGGTAGTTGATGATGTACAAGTTGTAGAAATTACAGAAGCACCACAAGAAAAGTGCTCTGATGATTTTAATGCAGATTTTAAAAATATTGTTGAAAAATTGCGAGGTAAAGAATGAACTTTAAAAAATTGATTGAAAAACGTAATGAATTAGTAAAACAGTTGGATGATATGTTAAAAGCTGCTGATGCTGAAACGCGTGCTTTATCTGATGATGAAGCAGCAAAATTTAAAGAAATTCAAGCGGAAATTGCAAGTATTGATACTACTATTGAATTAGGCAAAGAACAGCGCGGTATTATGGATGTTCCAACTGAAAAAGTTAATGCGCCTGTTGCTAAGGTTGATATGTATGAAGTTGAAAAGCGTGCTTTTGCTGAATTTTTGCGTACCGGCAATGAACGTTATACCGATGCTGAAACGCGTGCAGAAGTTACTTTTAATACAGGCAAAAGGGGTAGTGTAGTACCTAAAACAATCGCAAGCAAGATTATTGAAACAGTTAAAAATATTTCTCCTGTATTCGCCTTGTCTAGTCAATTCGATGTAAAAGGCGATTTGGCTTTTCCTGTATACGATGAAACAGATGGCGGCATTGTATGCGCTTATTCTGATGATTTTACTGAATTGACTTCTACGGCCGGTAAATTTACTACTGTTACATTAGGCGGTTATGTAGCCGGTGCATTGGCTAAAATTTCTAAGTCTTTAGTTAATAACGTAGAATTCGATCTTGTAAATTATGTAATTGCTAAAGTATCTGAAGCAATTTCTATCTTTATTGAAAAAGAATTAATTAATGGTACTGCTAATAAAATGACAGGCTTAGTATCTTCTACTCAATCTGTTACAGCTGGTAGTGCTACTGTATTAACTGCTGATGATTTAGTAAATTTACAGCTTACTGTAAATAAACAGTATCGCGCTAACGGTGCATTCATTGTTAATCCGGAAACATTCAAAGTTATTGCAAAACTTAAAGATGCTGATGGCCGTTATATGTTGAATCAAGATATTAAGCAGCCATTTAGCTATACATTGCTTGGTTGCCCTGTGTATGAAAGTGATGCAATGCCAACAATGGCAACAGGTAAAGTAGCGGTTATTTTCGGCGATATTTCCGGTCTTTATACAAAAATGGTAAAAGATACCGTTGAAGTACAAGTGTTGTATGAAAAATACGCTACACAACATGCTTTAGGCGTTGTAGGCTATGTTGAACTTGATAGTAAAATCATTGAACCGCAAAAAATTGCTACTTTGAAAATGGCGTAATTATAGAAAGGCAGATTTATGAATTATAAAGTATTGGTTAGCTTTTCCGGCTTAATTAATAACTTTTCTGTATCTGCTTTTGTAGGCGCTATTATTTCTATTAGTGATGAAAATGTTGCTAAGGACTTATTAAAAGCCGGCTATATCAAGCCGGCTGATAGTTCTTATGATATTTTACAAGCTAAAGAAAAAGTTGAGCCGGTTAAAAATTCTGATACAGAAGAAGTTAAGCCGGCTGATAGTGCTGATGATGTTGCAGAAGTAAAAACAGAAGAAGTTAAGCCTAAACGCGGGCGCGCTAAAAAAGGTGAATAATTATGGTTGTTAGTGATTTAACTGTTGAATTAGTTGCTGATTATATCCGTGCTGATGTAACAGAAGAAACAAGCAAGATTATTAATATGTGCTTGCAAGGTGCTATTAATTATTGTTGCAGCTATACAGGGCTTGAAAAACAAGAACTTGATGAATATGCAGATATGCCGCTTGCTGTGCTTGCATTGTGTGCTGAATTTTATGATTTACGACAATTCACAGTAACTACTAGCAATAATGTAAATCGTACTACTGCACAAATTCTTGATAGTTACTCTAAAAATTTATTATAGGGGTGATTTGATTGTTGAGATATGAACACTTAGCAAGCATCTTAAATAGCAAGTGTGAACTATGGCGCAATGAAAGAAGCCCTATTATGAATGAATTAGGGCAGCGGCCTATTATGCCTGTTAAGGTGGCTGTATTGCGTTGCGGTATTGTTCCGCAAACAGGTACACTGTTAGCCGGCCGTGTTGGTGATACAGCATTAACTAAAACCACTCATAAAATAATTATTAGATGGTATAAGGATATTAAAAGTGATGATTGGCTTATTATTAACGGTCAACGATATAACATTATTTATTCTTTAGATCCATATAATAACCATGAACGGCTAGAGTTATTTTGTGAGGTGATTATATGAGCATGGAAGCAAGCGGTCTTGATGATTTTGCAAAAGAATTACTTGAATTAGGTACTCAAAAGATGCCGCGAGAAAGTAAAAACTTTATGCAGCGAGCCGGCAATAAGCTTAAATCTATAGCTAAGGCGCAGTACACAACAGATTTAGCTAATGGGAAAGGCGGAAAGAAGCGATATAAAATTAAGAACGGAAAGAAAAAGCGTATTGATTTAATAGGCTCTTTACAACGTGGTAGAGCGTATTTGTACAATGGCAATGAATTTCAAGTTCGAGTAAAAAATATTGCTCCACATGCGCATTTAGTCGAACACGGTCATAATATAGCCGGCACTAATAGAAGAACTAAGGCATATCATAGCATGGGTAAAAGTGCGCGAAAATTCGCGGGCGAATATCCGAAAATGGCAGAAGATTTTATTGATGAATTGCTTGATAAGGGGTTGAGCCGTTGAGCGATAGAACTACATTATCGCATGTAATTAAGGCGCTAACGGTGGCCGTTCGTGATTGTTTAGGCGTAGAAGAAAATGATAGAGATATTGAAGAAGGCTATAAACGGCCTTCTTTTTTTATTGAAGTTCAAGATATTCAAGATAGTGAATTAACCGATGAATACACATGGGAAGATTACACGATTGATATTTATTATTTTGCGCCGGAACGTGAAACTGGATATATAGACTTGTTACATGCAAGAGAAAATTTAAGTAAATTGTTGCGTGATGAGATAGTAACCGATACCGGCACAGGCTTTTCATGTAATGACGTTGAACATCGGCTTGAAAAGCGTGATAAAACACTTATTACTACATTTACATTAACGATTGTACAGAAAATCGCTGATGAGGGTGTAGAGCCATTAATTGAAGAATTGGCGGTTAGTTATCCGCGTAGCAAGAATGTTGAAAAAACAAAAGACAGTAATTTACAAGTTGATGATGAAGATTTAATTTGAATCAGAAAGGGGCTTATATGGGCTTACCGGTAATTGATATTATTTTTATTCAAAGGGCTGTTACTGCAATTAAACGCAGTAAAAGGGGTGTTGCGGTAGTTATTTTAAAAGATGATACTGCACAGGCTGCACAGGCTAGAACCTTTAAATATGAAGCAGATATTACAAGCAAGTTGTATAGTGCTGAAAATGTTGAGATTTTAAAACGTTGCTTTTTTGTTGATGTAAATAAATTGATTGTAGTTAGTGTACCTACTAGCACAGCCGAATTTGCAGATGTAAAAGCAATTTTAGATAAAATTAAATATAATTGGGCTTGTACTACTATTGAAGATTTTCAAGATGAATTAGCAAGCTATACAAAGAGCCGTAATAAAGAAAGTAAAGGCAAAAAATATAAATGTGTTGTATGCAATGTTGTTGTTGCTGATGATATGCATATTGTAAATATTAAGCCTAAATCTGTTACTTTAAAAACAAGTGACGGTACAGCCGGTGCAGTTGTGAAAATGACTGATTATGTACCGCGTATTGTATCTTTACTTGCGAATTTACCGCTTAACCGTAGCTGCACATACTACGAATTAGAAGATTTATATCGTGCAGATGATAGTTATATCACTGATGAAAAAACGGCTGATGATTGGATTGATGAAGGTTATCTCATTTTTATCAATGATGATGATGATGCGGTTAAGATTGGTAGAGGGGTTAACACGTTAACTACTTATACAAGCACTGAAACAGAAGATATGAGTTCTATTATTATCGTTGAATCTATGGATCTTATTCTTGAAGATATTTATCAGACTTTTAAGAATTACTACATCGGCAAGTATAAAAATCGTTTAGACAATCAATACTTGTTTATTTCTGCTGTAAATAGCTATTTCCGTACATTGACTACTATTCAAGCGGGTGAAGTGCTTGATGAAGAATATGATAATGTGGCAACGATTGATATTGAAGCACAGCGTGAAGCATGGCGTAGCATTGGTAAAGAAGAAGCTGCTGATTGGGATGATGAACAGGTTAAGAAAATGACGTTTAAAACGTACATGTTCTTAACCGCTAATGTAAAAATCTTGAATGCATTAGAAGATTTGAAATTTCCGATTGTTATGGCGTAATTATAGAAAGGCGAATTTATGGCTGGTGAACAAATTAAAAACAAAATTATTCGCGGTAACTATGGCAAAGTATGGATTGATGGCGAATTAATGGCTAATGTTAAAAGTTTTGAAGCTAAAGTAACTTTGGAATATGAAGAAGTAGATATTCAAGGCGAATTAGGCAAGTATCAACGCTATGTAGGTTATAGTATTGCCGGTACTATTTTACTGCATAAAGTAGATAGTAAAATTATTAACAAACTTGATGTGGGCATTAGAAGCGGTGCGTTGCCTGATGTTAAGGTAGTAGCACGGTTAGCGGATCCGCAAAGTGCCGGTGCTGAACGTGTGGAATTAATCGATGTAACATTTGATGAAGCTACATTATTGCAATTTGAAAATAAAAAAGTAAGTGAAGAATCTGTTCCATTTAAGGCGAGCGCATACAATTATTTAGATTATATTGTATAGCGCTTATTTTATTTAGTGTTTATAGAGGGGCGCTTTATGCGCTCCTTAATTTATTTTGAGGTGATTAAATGGCAAAAGTAACATTAGAACAATTACTTGAAAAGAAATTATCTGACGGCTTTAAAAGCGTTGATGTACCGGTTGAAAGTTTAGGCGGTGAAATTACTATCGTTAAGCAACCGTTAACTACTGTTATTCGCTTGCTTAATGATAGCGGCGCCGATGTTAGTATGAGTGAACGAATGGCGCAGATAGCCGAACTTATTTATACATGTGTACCGCTTTTTAAAAACAAAGAATTACAAGCAAAATATGAATGCGCTGAACCGTATGATGTAGTTTTTAAAGTGCTTGATGATAACTTAGGCGATATTGAAACTATTGCTAATGCTATTTTGGGCTTATATGGTATGGATGATGGCGAACTTTTAAAAAAGTAATTGTAGAAGATGCCACATTTAAAATGTATAGATACTATTTATCGAGAGGCCATACAATAGAAGAATTATTAAATCTTAGCGCCGTTGAGCGTAGTTTTATGCTTGCATGCATGGAATTAGACAATGAAGATATGAATAGGTTGTATGGGGGTATAAATGGCAAGTAAGAATATTAATGTTCTGTTGTCCCTTGTTGATAGGTTTACAAGTAAATTGAAAGCTCCTGCTGATGCTACTTCTAAATTTAGTAAGAATGTTAAATTGGCAAGCAATGGAATTTCTAATTTTGGTGCGGGGGCTAATGCTAGATTTTTGAGCATCACTAATAGCATTGGTAGAATGACAGCCGGCTTAGCGGGTATTGGTGCTTTTTTAAGCGTTGGTAGTATTGTAGGCTATGCGAATAAAGCTATTGCAAGTGCAGAAAAAGAAGTGCAAGTACAAGCGAAATTAGGCGCAATTTTACAAAATGTGCAATCTATTAGGGATAGAGGGCCGGAAGCGTGGAAAGATGCGCAAAAAAGCTTGAATGATTATGCCGGTAGTCTTGGTAAAGTTGGTGTTGTTGGTAAAGGCGTTATATTAAATGGAATGCAGCAGTTAGCAACATTTCAATTAAATGAAGAACAAATAAGCGTATTATCTGATGGCATGGCTGATTTATTAGCACAGCAAAAGGGGCTTAATGCTACGGGTGAAGATGCTGTTGGTATTGCTAATATGATTGGTAAGGCTATGAGTGGCAACGCTAGCACCTTAAGTCGTGTAGGTATTACCATGAGTGAAAGCGAAGCCGAAATTATCAAGAACGGAACTGCAATGGAGCGCGCTAATACAATAGCTAAAGTATTAGCTAATAATGTTGGTGGTGTAAATAAAGCATTAGCTGATACACCGGCGGGCAAAATGAAAAAAGCTGAAATGGCTTATGCCGGTATGATGAAAAATTTAGGTATGATGCTTTTACCACTTAAGGCTAAATTCATTGGTGTATTTGCAGCTCTTGTACCAATGGTGGCGCAAAAGATGCAAGGCATATTTGAACGCGTTGCGGGAATCATGGCGGGGCTTGTTGATTGGTTTGCTAAAAACGGTGATGCGTTGGCTAATGCTGTAATGATTGGTTTAGATACAGCAGTAACAGCGTTTAAATTATTTGGTGATGCAATCGCTTTTATTGGCCGTAATTCTGATATAGTAATTCCGATTATTACCGGTTTAGCCGGTGCATTTACAGCTTTTAATGTAATTACTAAGATTGTAGCCGGTATTACAGCATTTAAAGCGGCGGCGGGTGGCTTGCAAGTTGGTTTAGTGGCTCTTAAAACTGTATTAATGGCTAATCCTATTGTATTATGGGCGGCTGCAATCGGCTTAGTTATTGCCGCATTGGTTGCCTTGTATATGCATTGGGATGAAGTAAAAGCGGCTGTGTTATCCTTTTGGGATGCGTGTACACAAACTCTTAATAGTGTGCTTAATGATTGTACTGCTTTTATTAATGGCGTTGTTACAGGTGTTTCTAATGCGTTTAATTCGGTAGTTAATTTTATTAGTGAGTGTATTGATAGTATTATTGCTTTTTTTGTTGGAATTGGAACAGCTATTAATACAGCATTTAATGCAGTAGTAAATACTGTTGTAAGTTTTATAGCAATGATTGTAGCGGCGGTAGTTGGGTTAAGCCAAAATATTTATGGTGGCTTTATCGCTATAGTGCAATATATTGCTAATGCATTTGTAGCGGGTATTGAACTTGCAGTAAGCTTTTTTGAAAATTTAGTAGCTACTGCTATTGGTGGCGTTGCTAATTTTTTAGGCAGTTTTGATGGCGTTGTTGAAGGCATTAGTGAAATTTTCAACGGCATAATAGATTTTGTAACCGGTGTATTTACCGGTAATTGGGCTCAAGCGTTAAGTGGTATTGTACAAATTTTTACAGGCTACTTTGATACTTTATCTAATATTGCAACAAATGTATTAAATTATATTGGCAATAAGGTTAGCAATATTGGCAGTACAATTAGTTCTTTAAATCCATTCGGTGGCGATGGTGAAAAACATAATGCTACAGGTAGTGCTTATTGGCAAGGCGGTAGCACATATGTAAATGAAAATAACCGCGGCGAATTAATGGTATTGCCTAGTGGAACATCTATATTAGGCGCTGATAAAACTGAACAGCTTGTAAATAATTATGGTGGCGGTATTACTCTTTATTTAACAGTACAAGGCAATGTAATAGGCAATGAAGACTTTATGAATCAGTGCGGGGCGTTTATTGTGAATAAATTAAAAGAAAGCATGAATAACATGTAGAAGGGAGATATAATGAATCTTTTGGCGTTAATTGAAAAAAATGCAAAAGCGTATTTAAACAGAAAGCCAAAATGTGATGTAATTTTATATGATGATGATACATATGAAAATGTTGTATTTCCTGTTATACCTTCTAAGTTGCCGGCGGTTGAACAAAAGCAAAATAATGAAATATTTAACGGTGCAAGCGGCGATATTACATTAATTGGTACATTAGGACTAAGAGAATATACGCTTGATAATTGGCTTTTACCGGTAAATAAAAGTTATCCATTTACCCGCCCGAATGCATCTGATGGAGAAGCTATTATTAATTTTATTAAAACCCGCCGTGAAACAAAAAAAGTATTTAGAATCTGCGTAATATTTACCGATGGTAATGAAGTATTGAATATGGTGTGTGTATGTGATGATTTGAATTATTACTATGATAGTGTGCATGATATTCATGCAAGTATAAGTTTTAAAGAGTATATCTATGTGAATACTACAAATAATCAAACTACTAATAGTAATAATAGCTTATCTGATAGCCAAAATTAGGGCTAGGCGGTGTTTTGATGAAGTTACAATATGATTACCCTAAGAATAAAGATAGTCGTGAAATAACGGCATATACAAATAATTATGGCCGTTCTGATAATACTGATGCGTTAGGTCAAGAATTTACATTTGATTTAGTAAGCAATCCGCTTGATATTAACATGAAAGACTTGCAGCTTGAATTAGGCGGTAAAGTGATGTTTTACAACGATGATGCGAATAATAACCGTACTAGCACTAATGATAGTGTTGATAGCACGGCTGAAACGTTAGTTTTTAGCGGCATTATCACCGATGAAAAGAAAAGCGGCATCAATAAATACAGTTATACGGCCTATGATTATGCATTTTATTTGAATAAATCAGAAGTATTATTTCAGTGCAATGATATTGATGGAACAACGGCGCTGCGTCAACTTTGCGAAAAGTGCAATATTAAGCTTGGTTCAGTGCCGGTTATTTACACTAAAATTAAGAAGGTATATCAAGGTGAAGTAATTAGTGATGTTATCAAAGATATATTAAAGCAAGCCACAGAAGAAGCCGGTAATAAATATCGGTTTGAAGTAAGAGGTGATGCGCTATATATTGAAGATTACAAAGATTTAATACTTGATGTACAAGTTACTAAAATTATTGGTGATTATAGCCATACAAGAACATTAGCGGATATGAAAAATAAAGTAGTTATCATATCATCGAGTGAAAAACATGAACAAGTCATAGCGGTAACGGCTGATGATGAACATATTAATATCTTTGGACTGTTGCAACACATTGAAAAGATAGATGATAAAGATGCTAGTAAGGCTAATGAAATTGCACGAAAAAAACTGATTGACTTAAATAAAATTGGTGAAACTTTTAATTTAAAGTTATTAGGTGATGATACTGTTAGAAGCGGTAGAATATTACATTTTGATGATGATTTACTAGATTTAAAAGGCTATTTTTTAATCAAAAATTGTACTCATGCATACGGTCAAAACCATACAATGACATTAGCATTAAATAAGGTAACGGTGAAATAATGGAAGATTGGCATGTTGACTTAGCGCAACAATTTAAAGATAGAGATAATCCGCGGCCAATGGGCGCTATGTTAGGTCTTGTAGTTGCTATTGGTGATAATTGGCTTGTTACATTGAAAGATGGTGCTTTTAAAGTAGATAAAAGCAATGGTTATATATGCAATCAAATTTTAAGGCATGAAGCTGATTATAGTTATGAGCATGCCGGAACTACTACGGTTGGCGGTTGTTTAGGCGGCCCGAACACAAATTATAGCGCTAAAGGCAATGGTAAAATTCACATTAAACCATTATGGCAAGTAGGGGATCATGTGCTTGTTGTGCCGGATATGCGCGAACAACATTTTTTTATTGTAGATATTGTGAGGTGATTGAATGTTTCCTACTGATTTTAACTTTACTAATACTGTTCAAAGTACGGCAAGTAAAACAGCGGTACAAAATAAAGTAGGGCGTTCACCACATTTTAATTACAAAACAAAACGCTTTGAATTTGTGGATGGTAAGAATGTTGAAAATACACAAATTTTAGCTATTGAACAATGGATAGAATTATTTATTCGCACAGAAGTTGACAAGTTCGCTATTTATAGTAGTGAGTTTGGCGTTAATCTTAATAAATTAATTGGTTATCGGTTGCCGCGTTCGTTTATTGTAAGTGAAATTAAACGGCGAATAACGGAAGGCATATTAAATAAAGTACCTTGTATTGTAAGCGTTGATAATTGGCGCTTTGATAAAGGTACTTTTTATTTTACGGTAACTACTAATACCGGTGAAGAAGTGAGGTTAAATTATGACTATTGATGAACTGATTAAATTAAATATTAGTAGTCTTGATGATATACATAATCTTGAATTAGATAATATTTCAGATGAGTACCAAAAAACAGAAGGCTTTCCAACATACGATATTACAAGGGGCTTTGCTTTTGGCTTGTTAAAGTTGCATATGATGATTGAAGAAGTACGCTTAAAGCAAGATGTTGATAATTTAACCGGTGAAGAATTAGAACGTTTTACATTTCAAAGAAAAGGCATTGAACGCAGAACAGCCACATATGCACAAGGAAGTGTAACAGTTTTAAACGGTAGCGGAACAGTTACTAAAGGTGATGTATTTGAAAGTGAAAGCGGGCTTAAATATGCATCCGATGTAACAGCAGATGTTACAGTAGGTAGTATTATTCCTGTTACATGCTTAACTGCCGGTACAGAAGGAAATGTAGCTGTTAATACAATTACTAAAATGCCTGTTACTATTGCCGGTATCAATCAGATTACTAATCAAGAAGTATTTGTTGGTGGCCGTGATGCGGAAAATGATGATGATTTAAGAAATCGCTATTATGAAGCATTGCGTGAACCGGCTACAAGCGGAAATGAAGCCCACTATAAAAAATGGGCTAAGGAAATAACCGGTGTAGGTGAAGCTAAAGCTATTGGTGAACGTTTCGGTCAAAATACAGTAGAAATTGTAATTGTTGATAGTGATAGGCAACCGGCAAGCGCTGATTTAGTTGCTAAAGTACAAGAGTATATTGATCCGGATAGGAAAGGTCATGGTGAAGGGGTAGCGCCTACCGGCGCATATTGTACTGTTGTAAGTGCTGCCGCCGTACCAATTAATGTAAAAGTAACCGGTGCAAAATTGGATGAATCTACAAGCGCTAGTGTGGTTGCTAATGATATTAAAGAAAAACTTGTTGAGTATTTAAAAACTATTGCTTTAAAACAAGATTATGTATCATGGGCGCAGATTGGCGCTTATATCATTAGTGCTAGTGGCTTGCTTGATTATGATAGTTATACAGTAAATGGCGCTGTATCACAAGTAAAAATTAATGATGAACAAGTTGCTGTAATTGGTACTGTTGAGGTGTTGCAATGACAAATACAGAACTTCAAGAATTTATGCTTAAAACTATCAATGTTTTATATCGTAAGGATCCATGGATTAAGCAGTTATATCAAATGGCGGGGGTTAGCTTAGGTGATGTGGCAAGTACAATTATTGAAGTATTCAATAATAACTATTTTGATGCGGCTAATGAACAAGCTATTAAAACGTATGAAAAAGACTTAAATATCAAGGCTAAAGGAACGCTTGAAGATAGGCGCAGAATTGTTGAAATGCTATGGAAAAATAACGATAAATGCGATATTGAAAAAATTAGGCGTATTATAAAAACCTATGTACTTGATGATGTTGATGTTGATTTTTTGGATGGCGTGTTAAAAGTTGATTTTAATAATTCTTCTTTTGTGTACGCATTACCGGAAATTAAGAAAAATTTAAAAGTGGCAAAACCGGCACATATAAGCATGGTAATTAGTGATGTGCATGAGGTTGAAGGCGGGCTTAGTGCCGGCCTTTTTTTTAAGCGTTCCGGCATTGTTAACATCGGCGCCAATGTTGGCTTTGATACTGATATAGGTGATGCGAATATATACGCCGGTGTTCATGTTGAACGGCTTAATGTTGTTAATATTATTAATTGTTAGAAAGGGTGGAAATTATTGGCTTCTCAATATCCTGTTAACATTGTTACTAGAAATGGGCTTGCACTTATTTCTGAAAGCATTGCAACAAAGAAGAATTTGTTATTTACGCGAATTGTAGCCGGTGATGGTACATTAAGCGATAATACAGATATTTCTACTATGACTGATGTATTATCTCCAAAATTAGAATTAAATAGTACAACCGGTGTAAATGAAGGCAACGGTCAATATAAAATTTATGCGACTATTTCAAATAGTAAATTAGATGTTGGCTTTTTTCCACGTGAAGTTGGATTATATGCAAAGGTTGAAGGCGGGCAAGAGGTTTTATATAGCTACACTAACGGCGGTAATAATGTAGGCTATATACCCGATAAAACAACGCCTATCGATAGTGAAATTTATAAAATTACTACAGTTATTGGCAATGCAAAAAATGTATCTTTAGTTTTAAAAGATGAAACATTTGCAACGCTGCTTGATTTGAATTTACATAATACGGCAACAGATGCACATGCTAATTTGTTTAATCAGTTTTTACCATTGGCCGGCGGTACAATGGCGGGTGATTTGAATGTACTTAATAAGGCATTGACTGATAATAGCCGTTCTGCTGCTAGTACAAAGTTTGTGCGTGATTTGCTTAATAGTTATATGACTAAAGGGCAAGTAAACTTTTCTAACTTTAAAACGGCTATGGCGGGCGCTGTAGAATATGATTATAGCAACCCTAACGCATGGTGGAGAAAAGAGCCGGACGGGCTTATTATCCAAGGTGGATGGAATATAATTCCTGAACGGCAAGTAAAGACAATACCATTCCCAATTAATTTTACAAATAAAGCATTTAAGCCGCTGATTGCATGGGACGACCCGGCACAGGGGGCTAATCCATCATGGCAATTTGTAGCCGGAGCAACCGCTGATACTACATCTTTGCAAATCGGTTTACACACCCAAAATGGAGAAGGTGAACGCGGTGTAAATTGGTTGGTTGCCGGTATTTAAACAATCCATATTAATTATTGGCGTTTAATTCTGCCGGCTAAAAGCCACATAATAGCACGCCGGAGCGATAGCATCGGATGTACGGAATGTACAACTATTAGCCGTTTTATAGTCTTTTAAAACGTTAACAGTTAAGCTGAATTTACTGTCGCTTGCGTCAATAACGCCAACCGGAATAATAATATAATCCGTATTATTAAAAGCTATCGCAAAGTTTGCCGTGGCTGCATTATTAGCCGGTCGGCCAGTTGCTCCACCTTGGGGAGCAACCAACGCTAAAACATCACTATTAATCGTTAAAATTTTAAAACTCACAAGCATAAACACAACACAACAAACTCAATAATATCAATGCTTTGTTGATATTATCATCGCATTGATAATAACCGTATAACAAGCAAAGGATGTGATAATTATTGATTTACGTTATAAACGAAGTCGAAACCATTGATTTTATCATCAATCAAGGCGACGATGTGAAACTCTCATTTAATTTGTCGCGACATGATACGCCAATAGACACGGCGAAGTGTGAATTTAAATTCGGCGCCCGCTATAGTTTGGATCATGAGAATAACGACATATTCCACGAATGCGACAACCTCGGCGACGGAATAATTGAAGTTATCTTACCAAAAGAGGAAACGTCAAAATTTAAAGCATTCAGCAAAAACGTGCAAGAAAATGAAATATCTTATGACATTCAAATGATTGAGGATAACAAGGCACGGCGCATTATAGAGGGGTCTATATTTGTTTCGCCGGGTAATGCTCATAGAGGGGGGTAATGCTCATGATTTGTAAACGATTCGATGTAACAATAAGAGGTGATAACAAGCCGGTGAACGTCGAGGTAAGGGGCGACGGGCTGCAACTTTTAAAATTAGAAGGCAACGTATTAAGCATTTCAAACGGTAACAGTGTTACATTGCCGGCATCGTCTACCGTTGATTTGACTGATGTTAATAATAAAATCAACAAATTATCAAATGATGTCATTATGATGAGGTCTATGACATGGACGGAAAATGCAATAAAAAATATTTCCACTAATCAAATAGTAACGGCGCTGATACCGATTAGGTCGGATATTCGCAACCTTCAAACGTCAATAAGTAAGGTCGACGACATGGAAATGCAAATCGAAGAACTCAAGGACGAATTCCCGACTTATACGGCAATGAACAATCATAAAAACGGCGATATTACTATCAAGGTATACACTCATAAATCCTTGCGAGATCTACGTCGAGCGATTGAATTGCTCAAATAATGATACAAGCGCGTTACTAATCAATTCAGAAATACGAGTATAACGCCGTTACTACTGCCGTTTGTTGTGTTACAAATTAGTTACTAATGGCACTGATTAACGGTGCGTAATTTTTCCAATTTGTCGCCGCCTTGTAAGCGTCCACCGATTCAGCGGCAACCATTGCGCATATAAGGTGGCAAGGGTAGGGGCTGTTATTGGCGTTTCGGTTGCCTTTTGCCGGTTGTAATCGGCAAGGGCTTGCAAGGCTATTTCATAGGTTTCGTAATAACCTATAACGTACTGTTTTGTTCCTAGTGATTTACGCACAATAAACGGGCGACGTCGGTTTCCGGCTAGCTTACTTATTGAGCCGTAATTATTAGGCAATTTCATTGTTTACACCTCTTTTTTAATCTACAGAAAGGACTGATTTAATGTCTAATGAAAATCAAGAAAAACAAAATTTAGTATACTTGATTCTTTTTGACAAGGAAACCGGCGAACGCCGTGCATCGTATGCCGTAGGTGTACACGCTGATACTATGGAAGAATTACACGAAATCGTGGATAATACGCCGGAATATGACGGGTTATTACGCATTGAAGACGATGGCACTATTCAAAATAAAACATGCGATGGCACACACATTTATTTAAACGGCGAATTAAAAGAAAAACCGCCGTATGTGCCTACTATTGAAGAAGAACAAGAAGCAGCTATTAAAGCATTAAATGCTAAATATCAGCCGCTTATTAGTGATAAAGAAGCTGAAATTACAAATGCAGTTATTGTATATCAAGATGAAGAATGGGCGCAAGAATTGCGTGATGAATTGAATGAAATTAAAGCTAATTATACTAAAGAAAGAGAGCTGATTATTAATGCTTAATAAATGTTTAATGTGCGGGCGTAGAATGTTGAATGATGTTCAATGTTCTAATAAAAAATGCATCTGCAATAAATTGCCGGATGAATTGCAAAAAGAATATGACAAGCAAGCAGCAGAAGCAGTTAAAGCTGATGCAAGTGAAAAATAGGCGGTGAACCTTTGGAAGATACATTGATTTTAGAGCGGTTAGAGCGTGCTACAGAAAAGATGAATACTAAGATAGATAATATTACAGATAAACTAAATAGAATGGAAGTAGAGCGCGCTAAAAGTGAAATGCTACTAACAACATTAGCTACTGTATCTGACAAGCACGAAAAAGAAATTAATGAATTACACGATATAGTAAATAGGCGTGTACAAGCCGATTTAGAGCGTGAAAAACAGCGGGAAGAAACAGAAAAGCGAAATGCACAAAGTTTAAATAATAAATTAGTGGTAGCGGGTGTAATTGTTACGTTCGTACAGATTTTACTAGATTATTTATTATAAGAGGTGGAAAGTTTGCAATTTGAAAAAATTAATATTCGTGAATTGCTTACTATTGCGATTTTGGGCGCAGTAAATATATTGGCTGTGTTTCACGGTTACAACGAATTAGCAATGAGCATATCAAGCGGCCTTGTAGGTTATTTAGGCGGGCGTGAAGCTAGAAGGGATAATAATGGAATTAGGTAAATTAAGTGAACAATATGAAAGTAATGGTGATGTAGGCGCAATTTCTAGCGGCTACAATGATGCGGGCGGTGTTAGTTATGGCTTGTATCAATTATCTAGTGTTTATGGTAGTGTAGATGAATTTATTCAATGGGCTTTAAATAGTGATAATACTGTATATAAGCAATACGGCGAATATTTAAGCGGCACTAAAGTTGGTACTGATTTATTTAATGCCTTTTGGCAATGCTTAGCTGATGAAGATAGTACCGGTTTTGCACAAATGCAGCATGACTATATTAAGCATGCCTACTATGATAGGGCGGTTGAATTATTGCGTAAAGCGTACTTGAATATTGAAAATCATAGTGATGCATTAAAACAGGTTGTGTGGAGTAGAGCCGTTCAATATGGTGTGAATAACATTGTGGATATGTTTACACAAGCATTAAATTATTTTCCGGAACAGTACCCAAATTTATCTTATGTTGATGCTATCCGTTTTGATTGGGATCTAATCAATGGTATCTATGAAGTGTGCAAAACGGAAGAATGGAATAATAGCGCATTGCGTGATAGCTTAAATAGTCGCTTTGATAGTGAAAAGAAAAAAGCTTTAAATTTATTTGAAAAAGAGGTTAAATGATATGGATAATAAAATTCTAAAAGATATTGTAGCGGGCTTAGCTGATGAAGTGAAGAATGAAGCGGTAAAAGCTGTAAAAGAATTTGATGGAAAAGGCTACGGTGAATTAAAAATGGCAGTGGGAGAAGCTGTTGTAAGTGTATTAAAACCTTTACAGGATGAAGTAGCCAGACTGGAAAAAGAAAAAGCATACATTGATTCTATCATTAAAGAAAATGGAGAAAAGGCGCAGTATTTTGCAAATAAAACATTGAGAAAAGTAC
>SKEA01001029.1_pt1 | contig 22170 bp, 16 predicted proteins | sample 4826601 | NCBI WGS metagenome assembly SKEA01 (sample SAMN11008821, study PRJNA524170) | human gut metagenome | biome: Human fecal sample; material: Feces; isolation source: fecal sample from pouch patient p13, p53 | host: Homo sapiens | place: Israel: Tel-Aviv | collected 2016-07-06 | reverse complement strand
CTAACATATATAGTTTTTCTGTAGTATTGCAATATAAACCTTCAACTAGCTTATAACTTTCCTTATCTCTTTCTTTAACCCACCCTTTTAAAGTTATACTTTCTTCTCCTTGTTTTATATCTTTAATAGAATATACTCCATCGAAAACTTTATATGAAATACTCTTAATTTTATCTATTATTCTACCTCTTAAAATTGTATCTAATCCATTGAATAAATTTTTATTATCTATTATTTTCATTGAAACTGTTTCTTTTTCCTGCTGATATATAGGATATTCTTTTTCTTGTATTAACATAATTAATAACTTTACTTCATTAACATCAGAATAATAAAACTCATTTATTACTTTACTTTTTTCAAGTAATTCTTCTAATTTATTATAAAAATATCCTAAGTACAACAACAATATTTTTTCTTCATTTGTTATATTAGCTTCTATAAACTCTATCTCACCTAATATTTCATTTAAAATTTCTATAGACTGATAATTTTTATTTTCTATAAATACTGATTTTAAATTTTCTATTAATATTAACTTATCTTTAGTCTCTTCTTCCTCTTCAATAGTATTTACTACTAATTCTTCAGTTGCTATTTCATTAATATTCTGTTTTTCTTCATAATTCGTTACTTCATTCATAATTTTATTTATAGATTCTTCTATAGATTTACCATCATCTATAGCCTTATTCTTATCTATGTATTTATCTTCATCTATCTCAACAATCTCTATAGCAATATTATTCTCCTTTTCATCGCTTCTTATAAAACTTTTATTCTTTTTTTCTTCTAATACATTATCAACTCTATCTATAATAGAATCATTAATATCTTTTTTTAATTCTCTTAGTTCTATTTTTATTTTTTCTATTTCTTCATTAGCCAATTTTAATTTTAGTTTTTGATTCTCTATTTGAATTTCTTTTTCTTCAATTACTTTTAATAACTCTCTTTTATTCATTACTTTTTCATCTAATTTAAACTTTTCTCTCTCCATACTTTATCCTACTATCTTCTTTTAGATTAATATATTTATAAATACATTATACCACTAAACTATACTATTTAAAGTTACAAAATAGTTACACTCAGCTTATCTTCTTATCATTTAACCTCTTATATTAATTTTTCAAAAGCTATTCTTTCACTTCCATCTTCTAAATATATTATTCCACAATATTTAAAAGTATTTTTCTCAAGTAACTTTTGCATAGAAATATTATCTTTATGGGTATCTATTTTTATACTATTTACTCCATTTTCTTTACATAAACCTTCTACTTCTTTAATTATAGCTGATGCAATTCCTTTACCTTTAGCTTTTTCACTAACAGCAATTCTATGTATAACAGCATAATCCCCATTATTTAACCATTGTCCATTATATATATTTTTATATGTTTCATCCTCTTCAAATGAAACCATCGCTGTTGCTAATATCTTATTTTCACTTTCTAATACATAACTACTATTATTTTTGATATCAGTATATATAGTATCACTATTTGGATAACCATCTTGCCATTGATTTATTATATTTTTCTTAAAATATTCCTTTGCCTCATTTATTATCTTCATTACATTATTTATATCTTCTATAGTTGTCTTTCTAAAATTCATATGTACTCCTCGATAAATGGTATTAATTTTTTACTATATATTTACTATTTAATTATATAACAAAAGAGGGATAAAAGTATCCCCCGTACATAAATTTTAAAATAAAAGCTTTTTTAAACTATTATTAATTCCTTGTAACATATTAGGTACTATCCTAGATATATTTGGTAAAAATATAGAAACTATAAATCCTATACCACAAGCAACAAAAACAGTGTATTCCCTAGCTATTTGTCCTGTATAAATTCGATAGCCATGAATAGCTGAAATAGCAATAGCTCCAAATATTATCACCTTTGATACTATCCAAGATGAAATGCTTATTATTCTACATATAAAAATTAATATCGATAATAGTACTATTATTGGTAACACTAATATTTTTACTGGTATCAATAATAAACCTAAAACCCCATCAGAGCCTTTTTCTTTTTTGACTACAACATTTTTATTTATTTCTTTATTGTTATAACTTCTATCTCTAGAATCATATTCTTTATTATTTTTGCTTACACTACTTCTTTTAGCTGAGTTATTATTTTTATTATTCTTTCTACTCTTATAATTAGTTTTTTTCTTTATCTTTTTTATAATTTTTTCTTCGAAATCTTCCTCTTCATCTTCATCATCAAAAAATTCATCACATTCTTCAAAATCTTCCTTTGATTTAAATATAACTCTTTCTTCCTCAGTCTCATTATCTTGGATTAAAGACTCTTTCACTATTTCTTCTCTACTAATTAAGACAGTAGCAGCATAACTATTTTCTATATTTTGATTTTCAAGTTTAACTTCTTCTTTATTTACTGATATATCAACTGGTTTTTCTTCAATTTTATTTTTCTTAAATAGAGAACTTACTTCTTCATCAAATATTTCTTCCTTTTGATCTTGTAATATACTTCCTTCATACTTTAATGAATCATATGCTTCTTTAAACAAATCTAGGAATTTTTTTAATCTTTTTTCATCTTTTACTTCTTCTTTAAATATTTCAACTTGCCTATTATAAGCTTCTTTAATCTCTTCTTGAGTTGCATTTTTCTCAATACCTAAAACTTTATAGTAATTCATTTCCTCTCCTCCTATCCTTGCCTATTTATATACATTACTGATTATATCAATTTTATTATAAACCCTCAAATAGTACATATAACTAAGAACTTTAAATAAAAACAATTATCTACTACATGCATTTTACATTTTTAAATATTTTATTACATTTATTCTTTTTTTTGTTATATAATCTATATTAAGGTTGATTTTTATTTTTTAAATGTCTATAATATATATTAAATAATAATTATTATTCCTTATATATATAATATATTTTCCAAAATAGAAAATACTATATATATTAAATAAACGAGGTGAAGTTATGAGTAAAATATCAATAATCGGCGCAGGTGCAATTGGTGCTACAACAGCATTTGCCTTACTACAAAAAGGAATAGCACGAGAAATTGTAATTAATGATATAAATCAAGAAAAGGCTCTAGGAGAAGTACTAGACTTAATGCATGGTAGTTCTTTGTGTAGACCTTGTAATGTTACTTTAGGTACTTTAGAAGATACTAAAGATTCAGATATAATTATAATAACTGCTGGTTCTCCACAAAAACCTGGTGAAACTAGATTAGATTTAGTAGATAAAAACTATGCAATATTTAAAAGTTTTATTCCAAAACTTGCAAAACTAAGTCCAAATTCAATATTATTAGTTGTATCTAATCCTGTAGATGTTCTTTCATATATGACATATAAACTTTCCGGTTTCCCTAAAGAAAGAGTAATAGGTTCTGGTACTGTATTAGATACAGCAAGACTTAGAAGCTTACTTGGTAAATATTTTGGAATTGATGGCAGAAATGTGGAAGGTTATGTTCTAGGTGAACATGGTGATAGTGAATTTGTAACTTGGTCATCATTAATGATTGGTAGCATCCCGGTAAAAAGCTTTTCTGAACAAAATTCTATATCTTGGGATAAAGAAACTGAAACTGTTATAGCTGAAGATGTTAAAAACTGTGCTTATGAAGTTATTAAAAGAAAAGGTGCTACTGCATTTGCTGTTGCAATAGCTCTTGAAAGAATAGTTGAAGCTATTATTAGAGATGAAAAATCTATTTTAACTGTCTCAACTTTATTAAATGACTATTATGGTGTTAATGATACTTATTTAAGCGTTCCTACTATTCTTGGAAGAAATGGTATAGAGAAGGTTTTAAATATTCAATTATCACCTACTGAGCAAGAAAAGTTTGTATCATCAGCTAATTTAATGAAACAATATATAGATAGAATTAATGATAAATAAAATCAATAAAAAACTGTATCAGATTTTGATACAGTTTTTTATTAAATTAAGTTATTATAAAAATTTTAAGATAATGCTTTTTTTAAATCACTAAATAAATTTTATAGAACCCTTCTAGCTCGTCCAATTGAACTCCATGGAACATTAGTTATTCTTATAGTCTTCCCATGATTTGGCGATTCTATCCATTGCCCATTTCCTATATACATACCAACATGTCCTAAATTACTATAGAATAATAAATCTCCTGGTTGTACATCATCTAATGCTACTTCTACCCCGCTTTTTATTTGATCATAAGTTGTTCTTCCAATACTTATATTAGCTTTGCTAAATCCCCATTGCATAAATCCAGAACAATCGAACATTCTTAATCCACTATCAACATATTGATATAAAGTATCATACTTACCTGCTGAAGCATAATCTGGGAATATATTTTTTAATGTTTGTATTGATGCACTAGTAACTAATTCTCCTGAACCACCATAAGCATATGGAGATCCAATATGAGATTTTAATTCCTCTAATACAATGCTATATGCATTAGAAACAGACGGATTACTGTTATTGGCTACATTATTACTATTACTTTCACCAGATATTTTTATATAATCTACACTAACATAACCTACTGACCCTTTAAAATTAATTTTATACCAGCTTCCTTCTTTTCCAGTTATATTAACATTTTCATTGTTTAATAAATATCCTAGTACTACCGCACTTGAAGAAGGTTGCTTTCTTACTCTTAGATTAGAAGAAACATTTGTAACAACTCCTACAGCATTCATTGTTTCTGAAGAATCAGAATTTCCTGTATTATTATTTCCTGTATTATTATTTTCTGTGTTATTTGTTGAATCTCCATTAGTTGTGATATATTCTTTACTTACATAACCATATCCATTGTTATATTTTATTTTATACCATTCTCCTTCTAATCCAACTATAGTTACTTTAGCATTATTAGTAAGATATCCTAATATTGATGAACTTGTAGACGCTCCACTTCTTACTCTTAAATTAGTAGATACATTATAAACTTTACCTTGCGTTTCTGAATAATCAGAATTTCCTGTGTTATTACTTCCTGTATTATTGCTTTCTGTGTTATTTGTTGAATCTCCATTAGTTGTGATATATTCTTTACTTACATAACCATATCCATTGTTATATTGTATCTTATACCATTCTCCTTCTGATCCAACTATAGTTACTTCAGTATTGTTAGTAAGATATCCTAATATTGATGAACTTGTAGACGCTCCACTTCTTACTCTTAAATTGGTAGATACGTTATAAACCTTACCTTTTGTTAATATTGCTGAAGATGACGCAACCTCACTTACATAATCTCCATGAACATAACCAGTTATTCCGTTGTACTTAATTTGATACCAACTTCCACTTTTAGAAATAATGTCAAATGTACTACCATTCATCATAGTTCCTAACACTGATGAGCTTGTACTTGCTGACTCTCTAATTCTTAAAGTTGAAGTTACATTTATAACTTGTCCTTTGCTTATGGATGCTACTTCCAATCCACTATTTATTTCTGTAGCACTAGCTGGTATAGTTTTAACAGATAAAATAGTTCCAACAACACCAGAAATAGCAATTATCTTTTTCAGCTTTTTTCTCTGCATTTTTTCTTTACATCCCCTGCCTATTTAAAAATATATTTTAACATAATAAATTATATATTTTTTCACTTTAATTTGCCATATTTTTTAGCATATTATTCTTATTTTTTATTATTTTAAACAAATTAAACTCTCTTTGCTAAAACATATCTTCTTAATCCACCATATTTTAACTTATCTTGTTTAATTTCATAACCTAAACTCTTAAATGTATTTACACTAAACTCATTATATGGTGATGCTGTAGCACATAATATCTTAGTATCTTCTTTTACAGCAATTTTCTCCAATTCTTCACATATTATTTTTTGAAGCTTATTTCCTCTATACTCTTCCTTGACTACAGTAGATTCTATTTGTCCTACCTTTAATAATTCTTCATTATCTAATCCTATGTCATAGCCATAGTTAGATTTATCATAACCCTTTTTAGCATAAACTCCCATTGCAATAAGCTCGTCATCTTCTGTAACACATCCAAGTATCTTTCCATTTTTCTTTATATATTCTTCAAACTCTTCTCTTTCTGTATCAGCATATAACTCTTTATTTTCAAGTCCATCTATTATTATTTTTTGTAATTCCATAATTTTATCTAAATAAGATATAGTTAATTCTTTTAATTCCGCTTTAACTTCTACTTCATCTTTTCTTTTTAATCTTAATCTAATATTCAAATCTATACCTCCAAACTTTTCTTCTGCCTAATAAAAATTTTAATTTTTATATCTCTAAATTACAACATTATTTTCTTATAAATTCTAATATACCTTTAATCATAAATGCAACTCCAACAAAAAATTTAAGCTGCCCCTTTATGAGACAGCTTACTTTACTAAAAAATACTGTGTATTAAATTCATTATAAATCCTGTATGTTCATTAAAAATATTTATACCTATAAGAATAAGAATAATTCCACCTATAAGTTCAGCATAATCTTTAAATACTCCACCAATTTTCTTACCTGCAATAACACCAATAAAACAGACTATAAATGTTATTAATCCAATAATTAATGATGAAGAAACCATGTTAACATTTAAAAATGCAAAACTTACTCCAATAGCTAAAGCATCTATGCTTGTAGCAATAGCAAGAGTAGTTAATTCCTTATTTGATAACTCACTTTTACTTTTTTCTTCCTCTTCTAAAGTAGTACTTGCTTCATTTGCAGCTTCTTCTTTTTCAGTAATTACTTCTTTACGATTCTCATAAAACTCATAAATCATCTTACCACCTAAAATTGATAGTAATATTAAAGCAATCCAATGATCTATAGCTTTTATATATCCTTGAAAGCTTATTCCTAACATCCATCCAATCAATGGCATTACTGCTTGAAAAACTCCAAAGAATAAAGCTATTCTTATAGCTATTCCTTTAGTTAAATTTTTCAAAGTCATTCCTTTGGTAACTGATACAGCAAATGCATCCATTGATAAAGCAATTGCTGTAAGTACAATTGTAATAATGTTCATAATCATTCTCCTCACTTATTATTTTCTCTTATTTTTTTACTTATATACAAAAAAATAACGAGATTCATGGATGCAAAAAAGCATCCATGAGTCTCGTTATTTAAGATTAAGCCAGATTTCATTCAAAATCATTATGTTGACCTAACCACATTTACATGCTAACTACTCCCTCACAGGACTAATACATTATACTATTATATTATTTATGTGTCAATCATTTCTTATATCCTATTTCTTTTTAAATACTTTCCATACCCCTTTTTTCCTACAAACTCTCCATCTTTAGAAATTATCTTTCCTCTTAATATTGTAAATATAGGGTATCCCTTAAGGCTAAATCCTTCATAAGCTGTATAATCTACATTAGAATGAAGTTTATCAGTAGTCAAAGTAACCTCCTTATTAGGATCTATTATGGTAATATCGGCATCACTACCAACTGCTATCGTTCCCTTTTTAGGATATAGTCCAAATATCTTAGCTGGATTTGTACAACATACCTCTACAAATTTATTTATACTTATTCTTTTTTTCATTACACCCTCAGAGAAAATTAATGCCATTCTCTCTTCAACTCCAGGTGCACCATTAGGACATTTAGTAAAATCTGATTTTCCTAACTGTTTATCTCTATTAAATGAAAATGGACAATGGTCTGTTGCTATAGTTTGTATATATCCATCATAAATCCCTTTCCATAAAGCTTCACAGTTCTCAGAACTTCTAAGAGGTGGACTCATTATATATTTTAACCCTTCATTATTTTCTAATTCATATTTACTTTCATCTAGCAATAAATACTGAGGGCATGTTTCTGCATAAACATTTTGTCCACTTTCTCTTGCTTTTCTTATATAATCTAATCCATCTTTTGTTGATAAATGAACAACATATAATCCTTCATAATTAGCAATTTTAGCTAACTTAATCATTCTATTTACAGCTTCCCCCTCTGCTTCTACTGGCCTGCTTAAACAATGATATTTAGGGCTTTTCAATCCTTTATCTATTAACTTCTTTCTTAAATACTGAATACTTCCATGATTTTCACAATGTATTGTTGTTATTCCACCTAATTCTTTTAATCTTTCAAAAACACTTATCACCTTATCATCATCTATTTTATAATCATAAGTTAAATATCCCTTAAAGCTTTGGATTCCACACTCATCAATAATTTCCTTCATTTCATCTAATATTTCATCATTAACATGCTGTATAACTCCATGGAATCCATAATCTACTACAGCATTATTATCTGCATATTCATGGTATACATTAACCTGATGTTTTAAATCACATCCTTCTGGCCCAAATCCCATATGATCAACAATACTTGTTGTCCCTCCACAAGCAGCTGCAATAGTTCCAGTATAAAAATCATCATTAGCAACAGTCTTACCTACATGTAAATTAAAATGAGTGTGTATATCTATTCCACCTGGAATAACATACTTTCCATTAGCATCAATTGTTTCATCTGCTACTCTAGTAATATTTAAGCCTATTTCCTTTATAATTTCATTTTCAATAAAAATATCACCAATATATTTATCACTAGCAGTAACTATAACTCCATTTTTTATTAATAATGACATTTAATATAACCTCTCTTTTTTATATCTATTCTATATAAAAACTCTTCTATATCATTAGCTTATATTCCTTGTATAGATATAATATAAATACTTTTATACACCTTTAATAGTAAACTCGAAACTCATATCCTTATTGGAAGGTATTAAATATTCATCATGCGGCATAGAACCCCAGCTATCATCTCCTCCAACACCTATATTTTTTAATGATGCTCTTAGAATAGTATGATAAACTGGTGGTAACTCATAGTGATGATATGCATTTTCTAACTCATGTGGAGTATATGGAAGTGCACTAAATTCAAAGTTGTTACCAGTTATCATCAATCCATTGCCTGTATTATCAGTAACCTTAGCCCATTTTAAATCAGTTTTGTTGCCACACTCCTGTGGAATAACATATTTTGATACATTGTCAATTACCTTATTTTTATGAACACCTAATCTTGCACCCTTGTTTCTATCAGAATAATTTTCTTCAATACCTCTACCAAACCAAGTCAAGTTATTATAAGAACAAGGAATTTTAATCATCATCCCGAAATCCAACATATTAGGTAATCCTTCTAATGCCTTATAATCCATTTTTACCTTTATACTTCCATCTCCTAATGTGGTATATGTTACATCACATTTACTTTCTGGAGTTGTTGGTAATGCATATGTGTAAGTTATACTTGCTTTATATTCATCATAAGAAATTTTTATATCTATAGCTTTAGCATAAAGACTCGCAACTTTCCATGCTGCACATTTAAATGCCATTGAATTTCCTCTGTCATTATCAGTTGGTGCATGCCAGAAGTTTGGCTTAGGAATTTCATTAATATATTCTCTTCCATTAAACTTATAAGATATTAATCCACCATAATTCTTTGAATAAATTACTTCAAAATTTCTTCCTCTTACTCCAAAGTTAACATCACAATCATTTACAATTATTTTTTCATTATATTCTTTATTATTATCTGAAATTTCATAATAATCTTGTCCAAAAGCTACTTCATGACCTTTTTTTGCCCATAAAGTATTCTCCTTCAATACAGCTTTTACATCTATTGTATAATTACCTGAATTACTCTTTTTAGATATTGGTAGATTTATCTCTATTTCACTACCAGCTTCAAGGGATATATTTAACTTTCCATATTCTATAACATTTCCTTCTCTTAAATACTCCCAAAGAATATCATATTGATCCAAATTTATAAATAAATTATCATTTTTTATTCTTACAGAATTGAAATTAACATCTATCTTTATATTTTGGTAGTTAAACTTTACTTCTTGCATCTTTGGTGATTCTTTTCTCTCAGCATAAATAATACCATTCATACAGAAATTATAATCTGTAGGTCTATCTCCAAAATCACCACCATAGGCTAAATAGTCTTTTCCATAAATATCTTTAGTCATTAGTCCTTGATCAATAAAATCCCAAATAAATCCCCCTTGATACATTTGATACTTGTCTTCAAGCTCTATATATTTATGCATTGCACCATTAGAATTTCCCATAGCATGAGTATATTCACATAACATAAATGGCTTTTCTGGATTATTATTTAAATATTCTTCAATATCCTTCACTTTTGCATACATTCTACTTTCCATATCAGAAGTATTATTGTATCTTCTATCATTAAATACTCCTTCATAATGTACTAATCTACTACTATCAGTATTTCTAAAGTATTCAGACATTAAATAAATATTTTCTCCACCAAATGATTCATTCCCACAAGACCAAATAACTATAGATGGATGATTTTTATCTCTTTCTAGCATAGATTTTGCTCTATCTAAAACACACTCTCTCCACTCCTTCTTTGAACCTGGAACAACACATTTCGGATCTATTTTCCCCATCTTTTGCCATGTACCATGACTTTCTAAGTTAGTTTCATCAATAACATAAAGTCCATACTCATCACATAATTCATAGAAATAGCTTTGATTTGGATAATGAGAAGTTCTAACTGCATTAATGTTATTCCTCTTCATTGTTTTAACATCCCAAAGCATTTCCTCCTTAGTAATATATCTTCCTGTATAACAACTAAACTCATGTCTATTTACACCTTTAAAAACAATTCTTTTACCATTAATATGCATTATATTATTAATCATTTCAAAAGACCTAAATCCAACCTTTTGTTGTATAACTTCAATTATATTATTATTTTTATCTAAGACCTCTATTAGCAAGTTATAAAGATTTGGCTCTTCTGCACTCCATAGCTTTATATCCGTTAGCTCTTCCTTTATACTTAATTTATTACCTTCAATACTTTGAGTTTTCTCTAAAATTTTATTATTACTATTATCTATTAAAGTAAATTTAAGAGCTGAATCTAAATTTCCTTCAATTTTTAAGTCAACATCTAGCTCACATTTTTTATAATTATCTTTAAGATTTGTATGAACAAAAATATCATTTATATGAGTTTCTGGCTTTGTATATAAATACACATCTCTAAATATTCCTGAAAATCTCCAAAAATCCTGATCTTCTAACCAACTTCCACTACAAAACTTAACTACCATAACAGCTAATTTATTTTTTCCTACTTTATATAAATTGCTTAAATCAAAATCAGATGGCGTAAAGCTATCTTCACTATATCCGACAAATTTACCATTTAACCATATAAAGAAAGCGCTTTCAACTCCTTCAAAAAAAACATGTAATTGTTTACCAAAGAATTCTGAAGATATCTCAAATTCCTTTACATAACATCCAACTGGATTATATCTTTTAGGAACCAATGGAGGTACAATATCATCATGTCCATCCCAAGAATACATTGTATTTACATAATGTGGTTTATCATATCCTTGAAGCTGAATGTGTCCTGGAACTTTTATATTATCCCAACTCTCAACATTATAATCCTCTTCATAAAAATTATTAATTATTCCATCCAAGTTTTTACTATAATGAAATTTCCACTCTCCATTTAATAGTGTTTTAAAAGAAGAATTACCTTCTAATAACTCCTCTAAATTTCTATAGAATTTATGATCCGATTTAGCTTCTAGCCTATTAATTTCATAAATCTCTGAATTCTCTAAATAACTTAAATCAAATTTTCTCATTTCCCTTCCTCCATTTCTCTAATTACCTCTTATTTTTTATAATAATATTTTTACTTATCATCTATATTTTATCACGATATTTATCTTATAATCTAGTCATTTATTTAAAATTTATATATTTTGTTAATATTTTCAATATTATTGGATGTTTTTTAACTTACAATATATTAATTTGTATATATTGTAAGTTATCTGTTTATATTACTTCTTAATCTACTACCTCTTCCTTCTTTTCTTTTGTTGCATTATTTATTGCCTCATTAACCTCATCTAAAACTTCATCTAAAACTTTATCTAGTTCATCTATATTATTCTCTTCATCCTCCTCATTGCTCTCCCCGTAATTATTTCCATTGTTATTACCACAATAAATACCTTTTTTAATAGGTGCTATTAAAAAACCTGCTACCACTCCAGAAAAAAAACATGCTGCTCCTAATAGAATTTTTTCTTTTTTATTCATTTAACCCTACCTCCAATATAATTTGTTTGCTTAAACATATACATTAGTTATATGTTCAATATTTTAATAATATTATTTACTTATAATTATTTAATAATATATATACAAATTAAAACCCTATCAAATATTAAATAATTTGGAGTTGCCATACTTGTAGGAATTAAACTTCTATCATAATAACTACCTTCTGATGTATAAAACTCTATTTTTATATCTTTATTGTTATTTGGTATTAATGTTAAGGTTTTTTCACATACCTTAACATCAAATTTTAATTCTGATCTTTCACTTGTTTCTCCAGCTTCCCTATAATTAAATAATGGAACTAAATTTAACTTAGCCTCCTCACTACCATTTTCAATTTCATAGCATACAGCAACAGTATTATGTCCATACTCCATAGCTATACTTTTATTTATATAAACATCTTCAACCTTATATCTATATTCTGGAACCGTATCCAAAATGAACTGTTCTAAATACTGTTGTCCATTTTTTTGAAGTTCCTATATATTGCTAAGATGTTAAATCATACTCTCTATCTTTAATAATAATTTGCTCTTGCACTCTTGTAAGTATAAGCTTTCTATTTACAGGTGCATTTAATGAAGCTACTAAATATCCATGAAAAGCCTGTGAAGCTCCACCTGCAACAGTATGGTCAGCATATCCACCAATTCCATTACCAACTGCCCATGATAATTCATTACCATCTTCTATTGTTTTCCACATTCCTCTTCCATACTTATACATATATTCTTCCCCTTCTTTTACTAAGTTATATTTTGATAATGAAATTATACATAAGTTTTTTTTAACAAACAATAAAACATATCTGCTACTTTTACACTAAAACTGCTAAATTATTCATTACGTGTAAGCAAAAAAATGAAATATTTATTTTCCAGGAAACGTGAAATTTTTACCTATAATTTATATAATTAATGTCTTTTGCTACATGTTATATAACAAGTTGTTAACTAAAAGTATTTTAACCTAAATAAAATAATACTCTTTAAATTAAAAGATAATTATTCTATTAAAATAATTTATAGTACAGAACATTAACTTTATAGGTATTTCTCTTTTAAATTGCAGACCTAGGCCTTAAAGCCAGTAATAGAGAAAATTTAATGATATAACCGAAATAAAGTATTATATAATAAGCTTTAGAATTTAATTATTATTGTAATAAAATTAGCGTTAAAAAGCTGAGGCAAGCGATAGCGAACTTCGAAGCTTTAGCTGATTTTATGGAGATAATAATATAAACTCTTAGCGAAATTATATGACTTAATGAAGGTCATATCATTAATTTTCGGCATCATGGCATTAACGCTTTGGTGTACAATATTATTTGCTATGTTGATCTGTGAAGTCTCCTTTGCTTATTGCAATGCGCTCTGCAACTAGGTTAGAAAGCACTTCATTTACGGTCCAATCTATTGAAGTTTCTGTAACTACAGCCTTTAAAACATTATTCACTCTTACTTTTTTTAGATTTTCAATAAAGATATTCATCTTTGCTGGTGGTATTGCATTAAATATTATAGCTCTTTCTTTTCTTCCATCTTCACATTCTGTATTTATATTATTATCTAATACATCTTTAATAACTGTATTACCATTTTTACTATTTAAAATTATTTGATCTCTAATACCTAAAATCATTGCGCAATTTTTAACTTTTTGCAAATCCTTTCCTGCTAAATTACAAAGTAATATGCAAGCTCTCCCCTCTCTAGCAGTACTATCTTTTATATCTAACTTATCAAATGACATATGTATTCCTCCAATTTTATTTATTAACTTTTTTAGTATAATTATATCATAAAATTCTTTTATTTAATATTTAAACAATAATAATTATTATTTAATATTTAAAATAAAGCTTATGATTCTGTAAGAAATATTATATAATTTTAAATAAATGTATTTTCAAATATTTTCCAATTTGTTATAATATAATATATGTTATGTAAATAACTATTTCTATGTTAAAGATTGGAGTGTTTTTAGTGGAAAAAAATTTAAAATTCAAAATATACAATAAGGTTTTAAATAAATGCTTTAAAGTAACTAGAATAGATTATATGGATGAGGTTGTTTATTACTTTGATAGAGATAAAAATGATGAAGATATAGTTTCTTTTGATGATTCGGTCCTTTTAATGCCTACTGGAATTTGTGACTCTTTAGGTCGTGAAATATTTGAAGGTGATGTTATAACCTACCAAGAAAGTAGTTTTACTTATAAAAAGACTGCTGAAATAATATATGAAGATGGGTGCTTTATGACAAAGCAACTATTTCAAAAAAATTTAGAACTTAAAGCTCAAAAAGAAAACCTAATTGTTAACGACTTTAAAGATTTATTATGTGTTGCTACCTCATCTGTCTACAAACCAATTAAAATTATAGGTAATATTTTTACTTATAAATTAAGCAAAAATAATGGCAAAATTAAAATAGAAGTTTAATATAGCTTCTATTTTTTTTATGAAAAAATAGAATATCGCATATACTACGATATCCTATTTCAATTTTAAAATTTCTTTATTATACTCTTATAACTTTTCTATTAAAGCCTTACTTTATACTTCCATAATTATCGGTACAATTATAGGCTTTCTCTTAGTTTTACTATATATAAATGAACCAACATCATTTCTAATATTATTTTTTATCTCTGACCATTTAAATATATTTTTATCTATTGAAGTTTGTATACTATCGTAAGATATTTCTTTTATTTGCTTTACTAGTTCTTCTGATTCTCTTACATATATAAATCCTCTTGTCACAATATCTGGACCTGAAACAATAGAACGACTTTCTTTTTCTATTGCCACAATAATATTTATGATACCATCCTTTGATAAGTTTTTTCTATCCCTTAAAACTATATTACCAACATCTCCGATACCAATACCATCAACTAAAATATTTCCTGCTTGAACTTTACCGCTTATGCAAGCTGACTTCCTATTTAAACTTAGCACATCACCATTTTCTAAAATAAATGATTTACCTTTTTCTAAACCTACTTCCTCTGCTATTAATATGTGTTTTCTTAAATGTTTATATTCACCATGTACTGGCATAAAATATTTAGGCTTTAAAATTGATTGTAATAATTTTAATTCCTGCTCACAAGCATGACCTGATACATGAATTTCTTCTATTGATTTATAAATAACATTAGCACCCTTTTGTGTTAATTCATTTATAACCTTTGATATAGCTTTTTCATTTCCTGGAATAGGATTTGCAGATATAATTATCATATCATCTTTTTCTATTTGAATATTTTTATGATTAGAACATGCCATTCTTGTAAGTGCTGACATAGGTTCTCCTTGGCTTCCTGTAGTTACAATTGTTATTTGATTGCTGTTATATAACTTTAAATCTTTTAAGTCAATTAACAAGCCTTCTGGCATATCTAAATATCCAAGTTTTATTGCAACCTCTGATATTTTTTCCATACTTCTTCCGCTAAAAGCAATTTTTCTTCCATATTTAATAGATGAATTTATTATTTGTTGTAACCTATGAATATTTGATGCAAATGTTGCTACAATTATTCTTCCAGTTCCTTTGCTAAATAAATTATCTAATGTTTCACCCACTGTCTTTTCTGACATTGTATATCCTGGATGACATGCATTAGTACTATCAGCCATAAGTAATAACACACCTTGTTTACCTATCTTAGCTAATCTTTGTAAATCTATTACCTTACCATCAACAGGAGTAAAATCTACTTTAATATCTCCAGTATGAACTACTATACCTAATGGAGTATGAATTGCTAATGCACAACTATCTGCAATACTATGATTTACTCTTATAAATTCTACTTTTAATTTTTCTAAAGCTATAGTATCTCCTGGCTTAACTACATTTAACTCTACTATATCAAGCATTTTATGTTCTTCTAACTTATTTTGAATTAACCCTATGGTTAAATTAGTAGCATAAATCGGAGCATTAATTTGCTTTAGTATATATGGTATCGCCCCTATATGATCCTCATGTCCATGAGTTATAAAAAATCCTTTTATTCTATCTTTATTATTAACTAAGTATGTTACATCTGGAATTACAACATCTATTCCATACATTTCCGAATCTGGGAAAGTCATTCCACAATCCACAACCATGATTTCCTCACCATATTCTATTACTGTTATATTCTTTCCTACTTCTCCTAGTCCACCTAACGGTATAACTTTTATCTTTTTTTTGCTTTCCATTAAAATCCTCCAAATTATTTATCTTAATCTATTTTTTTGCACAAAAACAAAAGTTGTTTTAAATCAACTCACTTATAATTAAATATTATTTTATAATTCAATACGTTCAATTCTATATAACTAAACTAACATCTCTTATAAAGTTATTTACTTAACATTGCATTTGCAATATTTAACATCTGATTATGTTAATTTTATCTATTGCCTAATGGTGCTAAGTTTATTTAAATATAATTTTTATATACTAATATAAAACAACTTAAATAAATACATTTAAAAATATATTACTTATATTCATTTAACTTTTTTTATATTTATAAGTCATTATAAACAATTTCCCACATTTTTTCAACTCTATACCCGAATTGTTCGTTAAAGCTTGAATGCCTTGATAACGAAAATTATTAATTTTTCTCTATCACTGACTTTTAATCTAAAGTTAACTATCCAATAAATTTATAGTACAAAATATTAGCTATAAATGAAATGTTATAGACTGATACATGAATAAAGAAAAAAATGAAATATTAATTTAGAGAGAACATTGAAATTGAGCCGTAGAATTTAATAATTGATGGAGTAAAGTTGCGTTAAGTGAAGCTCTAAATTTTAATTTAGTTAGCTGAGCTTACTCCTCTGAGCGATAGTGAAGAGTGAGTTTCCTTTTAAAAGGAAGCACCTTCTCCTTACATCGAATGTGTAAGTTCGATTGACAAATTAAAATTTTGAATCTCACTTAAGTTTAAAAACTTTAGCAAACTTTACGGAATCAATTATATAAATTCTAGGTGAAAATTTCACGTTTCTTGGAAAATAAATATTTCATTTTTCGCTTACATGTGGTACGGCCTTAAATTAATTCTAATAACTTTAAAACATGAGTTGCAATTTTTCTTTCTTTTCCTTTGTATGGATATGAATGTATGTGAATTGCTGGATTGAAGTTTAGTTCTATTATCGCATAATTAGTGTTTTCATCTCTATAGTCTTCAAGCATCATATCCACCCCACAAATCTTAGCTCCTGCAGCTTTTGCTGCATTTACTGCTATATCCTTAAACTTTTGTGGAATATCATCTGTATAATCTACACTATCTCCACCAGTACTAATATTTGAATTTTCTCTTAAATATATTATTTCATCCTTTTTAGGAATATAGTCAAAATTTTTACCTTGTTGTTTTAAGAATAACTCTGCATTTTCTTCTAATCTTATTTTTTCAAGTGGTGTTACATATCCCTTACCACGTAGTGGATCTTGATTTTTAACTTCAACTAATTCTGTTATAGTTTTTTCTCCATCACCAATAACATTAGCTGGAACTCTATGTAGAATTCCTACTACTTCATCATTTATAACTAAAAATCTATATTCTTTTCCTTTAATAAATTCTTCTATAAGAACTGTATTATCATTTTTAAAAGCTATTTCAAAAGCATGAATTATATCTTCTAAATTTGCACCATCTGGGAAAATATTAATTCCTATACCAAAGTTAGTACTCTTTGGTTTTATTACAATAGGTTTATTAATATAGTTATGTGCCTTTATTTTTGCATCTTCTATACTATTAAACTCTTCACCTCTTGGTACCTTTACTCCCTTTTCTGCTAAAACCTTTTTAGTTACAGTTTTATTTTCCATAATCAATACAGATACATATGTATCCTTAGAAGTCTTAGTAGCTTGCTTTACATATTCTATTTTTTCATTATTTTTAAGAGATATAAAATTTTCACTTCTATCAACTATATTTACAGTAATTCCTCTTTTAATAGATTCCTTCATTAAAATTTGAGTTGATAACTCTAAATCCTCATATCCTTCTAATTTAAATCTATTTTTGTATGCAGACTCTTTATACATTCTAGCTAAATTTAAAAATGCATCAATATATCCTTCTTCTTTTATTTTTTCTGTTATTTTATATGAATAAGTTAATTTACTATCTTTAACTTTATCTATCATATTATTAATTATATCTTCAAAGCCTAAATTTAACTCATTATTAACACTCATAACTTCATTAAGTATTTCTAATCCAAAATCTATTCTATTGATGACTTTTCCATCTTGTTTTAACTCTATATCATCAATTCCATGTACTGCAATTAATTGTTGATTTTCCAAAGCTTCTTCTTGCCAGTTTTTGAAATCACTTTCTTCCTTAGTTAATAAATAAATATTAAATACTTGTAAAAATCTTAAATCCTCTAAACTTATTCCACCTTTTTCAAATGGATTAATATCAATTGTTCTATATTCTAAATACTTTATTCCATCATTAAGTAATGATTCTTTAAAATTCTTTGTATCACTTGGCTTTAATCTTATTTGGCTATATAATTCCTTATGACTTTCTATTAATTCATCTTTAATATATTGATTTATACTTTCTAAATGCTCATCAACACTATTATAGCTTGGGAATAAATCCACCTTATTTTTGTATCCACATTTTCCATTTCTATGTGATATTGCCCCTAAGCTACTATACTCACTGTGCTTAATTTTCTTTAATGGACATTTACAGCTATCAATAAAACTTTCATGTACAATTGGTGATGCTCCAAGGAGGTATACTATAAGCCATCTATATCTTAAGTAATTTCTAGCTATCTTTAAATAAATACTATTTTTAAACTCTTTATAAGACAAGTTCTTTTCACTATCTTCATATAATCTTTCAATTATAGCTTCATCAAAAGAAAAATTATAATGAATTCCCGATATAAGTTGCTTTTTCCCACCATATTTAATCAATAATTTTTCTCTATACTCTTGAGCTTCTTTACTATGATTAGAAAACTTAGCTACTGGAATATCCTTATCATCTGGTATTATACATGGCATTGATTCAGGCCATAAATATTCATCTCCTATTTCCATGGCAGCTATATCATATAATGCTCTTGTAAAATTATAAGTTTCTTTAATATCTGATAATGCTGGTGTTATAACTTCTATCTGACTTTCTGAAAAATCTGTAGTTATATATGGATTATGTGCTTTATCTCCAAACTCCTCTGGATGATCAGTCTTAGCTAAATAGCCATTTTCATCTACCCTTAAAGTTTCTCTTTCAATACCAAAATTTCCATTTAGAATTTCTTTACTAGAAAATAATTTTTTTATTTTATTTAACATCTTTATAATTTCTCCTTATCTTTATTAGATATATTGAATATACTGCTACTCCTTTTAATATACTAGAAATTGCTATACTCCACCATACTCCATCAATTCCAAGTGTTTGCATCAAGGTTAATGCCATTGGAATTCTTAAAATTGTAAAAACAATACTAATTATAGCGGGTATCTTAGGCATTCCTAATCCTGTGAACAATCCATTTGATACCATTTCTATTGTACTAAAGCTTTGAGAAAATGCAACTGCCTGTAAGTAACCACTAGCAATTAAGATAGTACTTTTATCCTTAATAAACAGCCTTATAATTGGCTCCTTAAAAATAATAAAAATTATAGACATAATAATTGAGTAAATAATCCCCAATAATAATGCTGTATAGTATCCTTGTTTTATTCTTTTAAACTTACTAGCTCCAAAATTTTGACCTGTAAAACTAGCTATAGCTCCATTTAGCCCTCCTATAACCATGTATGTTATTGACTCAATTTGCAATCCTATCTTTTGTGCTGCAATTGAATTTGTTCCAAATATGGCAATTATCTTAGCTAAAATTATATTAACCATTGTAAATAATATTCTTTGAAATGCCATTGGAAAACCTAATCTTATAATTTCTATTACTTTTTCTTTATCAATACCTATAGATTTATCATAATGTAAAATTCCATTTGATTTTATCCTATATAGAATAAACATTACTACATTAGATATTAGTGTTGCTACTGCTGCTCCTAAAACACCCAACTTAAATATATAAATAAATATTGGATCTAAAATTATATTTATTATCATTCCTATAGCATTTATCTTTAAGGAATCTCCATTATTTCCAAAACTACTAAATATTCTTGTATATAGAAAATTAAAAAATGAGAAAAATAAAATTGGTGCATTCATAGCCAAATAATAATATGAATTTCTTTCTACAACATCATTATTAAGGCTTAAAAATGAAATTAAACTTTTTCCTAAAATTATTAAAATTAATGCATATATTATTGATATCACAAAATTTATTGCTAGCCCTGAATTAATATATTGTTTTACCTCTTTATTATTTTTCTCTCCAATAGCATGAGAAACTTTTATCCCTGTTCCTATAACAACTAATGAGTTAATAGAATAACCCAATCCAATAAAAAAGCTTGATGATCCTATACTTGCTACAGCGTCACTTCCTAATCCACCTACCCATAGCATATCTATTAAGTTATAAGTAAATTGTAATAATGAACTTCCCATAATAGGCAATGCTAAAGCTGTAAGTACATTAATAACTTTTCCTTGTGTTAAATCAATTTTCTTCATTTATTCTCCTTAAAATTATTTTTTAGTTAATCATTAAAAATAATACTTATTACTTAAACATAGATACTTATCTATGTTTAATATAGTTTTTTATTTTTTAATTGTCAACACTAATAGTATTAACTTATACTATTAGCTTTTACCTTATAAATCAAAACACAAGGTTTATCACAATACTTTAATTTATTATGATAAACCTTTTATAAATTTAACAATCACAATTGCTATCTTCTTCAGTTATTATTTTTTTATTATTTAACATTAATTCATTTAAGAACAGTAATAATTGTTTTGTATTATCCTCATTTAAACTATAATAATTCCAAGTCCCCTCTTTTCTTGAGATAACCAACCCACAGTCCATTAATACCTTCATATGATGAGATAATGTTGGTTGAGTAAATTTAAAATGTTCTAACAATCTACAAGCACATTTCTCACCTAATGATAATATATAAATTATTTGCAATCTATTCGAATCACTTAATGCCTTAAATATTTTTGCATTATTATCATATTTACTATTCATAAACTCCTCCAATAAAACACCTTTAAATATTATTCTACCCTAAATTCTTCTCTTAAATTACTGATTATTATTTTTCTAATAACTTCTGCTAAATTTTTTTCTTCATCCTTTGTTAAATCTTCAGTTTCTATTGGCTTACCAAAAGTTACTTTAACAGTAGATGGCTTAAATTTTTTATTTTTTTCAAATGATGTAAATGCTGCATCTATCGTTACAGGTACTATTGGAACCTTAGCTTTAATTGCTAATTTTAAACTTCCTTTTTTAAATGGGAGTGGTTTCCCATCTAAACTTCTTGTTCCTTCTGGAAAAATCATCATTGAGTATCCATCATTTAAATTTTTTACTCCTTCATTAATCATTCTTACTGCATCTCTAGGGTTTTGTCTATCTAAAGCAATACACTTTCCTTTTGGTAGCCAGTAACTTAAAATAGGTGTTTTTAATATCTCTTTCTTTGAAACAAATCCTACCTGTCTTTCTGTTGAATATAATATAACTGGAATATCTAATATACTTGTATGATTTCCAATAAAAACGCATGGTCTATTAGGTATGTTTTCTTTACCTTTAATAACTACATTCATTCCTATAATATTTATGGTAAACTTTGACCATAAATACATACACTTTACTGCATATTCTGTTGCTTTATGTATACCATATTTACGTTTTATATGTTCATATTTAAAC
>SKEA01001027.1_pt1 | contig 22188 bp, 16 predicted proteins | sample 4826601 | NCBI WGS metagenome assembly SKEA01 (sample SAMN11008821, study PRJNA524170) | human gut metagenome | biome: Human fecal sample; material: Feces; isolation source: fecal sample from pouch patient p13, p53 | host: Homo sapiens | place: Israel: Tel-Aviv | collected 2016-07-06 | reverse complement strand
GTTTAAATGCTCGCTTTATGCGCTCGCATCTAAACCTTGCTCCGAGGCCACAAATATAGGGTATCGGTTCTCTTCTCGGGCTGTCTTTGATTGGATTTTGATTGAATTAAATAGTGGTTGTGGAGATTTGGGGGAGAGAGTAGAAATTTTCTGCTTGCTCTGAAATTATTGTGAACAGATGCTTTGCATTTAAAGTGAAGTTATAAAGGTTGAAAAGGGAAATTGAAGCTTACTTCTTGCTCCAATATAATATAGTCAAGTCAAATCATACCCCCTATTCCCAGTCATTTTCGAGTAAGCAGAAGACATCAGCTTCTGTCCCCAAATCTTCACACCTTCTATTTAATTCATCTTCTCCAGCCACAGCACAGAAGCCATTGCCCCCAATAAGGCATATTTGTGGTCTCGGAGCAAGGTTTGGATGAGAGCGCATGAGCGAACATTCAAACCGCCGCGACTAAAATCACAAATATGCCTTATTGGGGGCAATGGCTTCGTCTGTAGTTCGCTTAATGAATTAAATAGTAATAAAAATCCCGGCATCTTTGGTTATGTTAAATCCGTGTTCTGTTTTTTTGCGAACATAATTCCGAAATTCTTTATAATGGTCAATGATATATTGATTTTGATTACCGTGACAGGAAAGAACATAAGAAATTAAAGTTTCTGGTTCAGTAACATATAAAGAATCTTCATAAGGCAGCCATGTTATATTATGGAAATATGGTGCGAGGAGATCAGCTCCATTTTCTTTTCCAAAGCGTTCAAAAAGCCGCTCTGCGGACAGAATGATGCGGTCATCGAATTCGGAGACTAATTCGTTGATTTCTTTCATATGTTCAGAACCGTAAGTGCTGCATATAAAAATACCGTTCGGTTTTAACACGCGGGCAATTTCCTGAAAAACGTCAGTGAGATGTTTGCAGTAAAAGAGAACATGGTTGGCAATGATGAGGTCAAAGCTGTCATTGGGATATGGAATCCGTTCGCAGTCAAATACCTGAAAGTCAAATCGAGCGTTTTGAATATTTGAATGAATCATACGCCGGGTATCACGAAGCATTCCTTCTGAAATATCTGAGAGAACAACATGGAGCTGTTCTGGAATCTTTTCCTTATTCTCAAGCCATAAAGAACCATCACCGCAGCCAATCTCAAGGACATTTGAATGATTTTTCATATGGCATTGTTCAAAAATCCACGGAAACCAGCTTTGTTTATTTGTGCTGTACTTACTGTGAAGCTGGATGCGTGCGGAAATATTGGATGCGTTCTGATATTGATTTTTCATGCTTTTTTCCATACCGGTAAGATGAATCAGATTTAGCATCTGGCTCCAATTTACGCTATGTTCTTCTTCGATTGCACGGGAAGTATCCTGTATTGCTTTTTCTACAAGCTGAAGCTGTTCGATTTTATCCTGCACAAGCTTTCGCTGGAGTTTCAGCGCATTTGCCATAAAATGATAGTCCGAATCATTGATCGTCATTTCCCGGATATCATCAAGTGAAAATCCCAGATATTTTAACAAAAGAATCTGCTGCAGGCGGGCAAAATCTTCATCAGAATAAAAGCGCGCACCGTATGGAGTCAGATAAGAAGGCTTTAGAATATTGTGGGCATCATAATAGCGTAGTGTTTTTTTTGTAATATGCGCCATTTTTGCAAATTCACCTGAAGAATAAAAACCGTCTTTTTTCATATTGAAAAACCTCCTTTGCCAAAGTATAACATGGTTCAATGCATTAAGCAAAAGAGGACAAAAAAGTAGATGCAGCAATGGTATAAATAAAAAGAAGAGAATATCAGGGAAGCAGGAATCAACTATAGTAAAAAGACAAAAAAACATCAGTGGGCCATAGAGGGGGATCAAAAATCTTAAAAATTTTCCCTTATCATTCTTTACGATTTGTGATAGAATAAAAAACCGTGTGTAAAAATTTTAGAACAAAACAAAAGGAGTGTTGAAAAAATGAATTCCGAGAATGCATTTAAACAGCTTGGACAGAAACTGATAAACGGGGAAATTACACCTGAGGAACATGTAAAAGAATACAATAGGCTTTTAAAAGAGATGTCAGAGAAATACGATTCTCAGTGGCGTCCTCACGAGCATATTTAATATAAAACCATGGGAATACAAACATTTTTGATTGTTTGCCCGTTAGTATTTTTGGCGGGCTTTGTAGATGCGATCGCTGGCGGTGGCGGATTGATTTCTCTGCCAGCATATATGTTTGCCGGTGTGCCGGTACATAATGCGATTGCGACAAATAAATTATCTTCATGTACAGGAACTGTTGTTTCCACCTGGCGGCTCATAAAAAATAAAAGAGTTGACTGGTATTTTGTTCCGGGAACAGTAGTGTGTGCATTAGCAGGCTCTGTGATCGGAGCGAATCTTGCACTGATTATCAGCGATGAGATTTTAAAAACAGTATTGGTAGTTCTCCTGCCAATCGTTGCTTTCTGCGTTCTTCGAGATAAGAACCTTGAAGTGATAGTTCCTGAAGGAATGACAAGAAGAAAGCAGTATATCATTGCTGCAGCCTGTTCTCTTGGAATTGGAATCTATGATGGATTTTACGGTCCGGGAACGGGAACCTTTTTATTACTTGCCTTTACGAAACTTGCTAAAATGGATTTGGAAAAATCTACAGGAAATGTAAAAGCAGTTAATTTAGCTTCTAATATATCTGCCCTTATCACATTTATATTTGCAGGAAAAATTCTGTGGACATTAGGGCTGGCCGCCTCATGTTTTAGCATTGCCGGACACTACACTGGTGCCGGAATGGTGATGCATAATGGGGTTAAGATTATCAAACCAATTATTTTGGTAGTATTGGTGTTGCTGCTGATAAAAGTTATATCGGGAATGTAGTTAAAAATATGGTGTGCATCCCGTCAAGTAGACAATTAAAAAAATATAAAATTTTTGTGTTGCCCGGTTGTATATCGGGCAACATTTTTATGCCGAAAACCTTTGCTCCGAGGCCACAAATATAGGGTATGGTCTCTCTTGGGGAGTTGTCTTTGGCGTTTTTTTATTTACCTTCAGGACTTCGTCTGTTCCGTCTGCCTCGCCAGCTCGGCAAATTAGAATTTCGTATTGATTTTTTCTTTCCCTTACTGTACTCTTATTACAAGAAATCAGGTTCACCCCCTTTGCCGAATGAACTGAAAATTGTAGATACTATCGTATTGAAAGGATGAAATATGAAGAAAATCTTACTCGAAAAACTGTTAGATAATTGTAAAGAACAAGAGTATCAAAAGCAATATGAATATATTATAAACCTGCTGGAAGAAAAGAAGATTAAGCCAGTAAAGGCTTCAAGACTAAATGGAAAAAGCCCAGCTCTTTATCGGGAATACTGGTTGTTAGAGGAGACAAAAGATTATAGTAATTTTATTGAAGAATTAAGATATCAGATTATACCGGACATTTCTGTGGATTATTATCTGAAACATTTGGAAAGTTATGAGGCAGACCGGGAATGGGTATTGCAATTGAATAAATATTTGAAAGAAAGAAAAGAGACACTTCAGTTTAAAGTATCGGCGAATGAACGAAGTTTTGAAATCTGGGGAAGGGAAAAGTTCTTGTCTAAGGGGCAGGGAAGGCGGATTTTAAAACGATGCGGGCTGGAGATGTCTTTTTTTAATATCTATGAAACGACGGAGCCACTTGCTTATTATTCCCGCACAAGAAATGTGCCGCAAAATCTTCTGATATTAGAGAATAAGGATACGTTCTTTAGTATGCGCCGCCGCCTTTTAGAGGGAAATGAGACGATACTCGGAATAAAGATAGATACATTAATCTATGGAGCGGGAAAGGGAATTTTCCGCAGTTTTGAGGACTTTGACCTGTGTGTGGAACCTTATATGAAAGCAGCGGGAAACCAGATTTATTATTTTGGGGATCTGGATTATGAGGGGATTGGGATTTATGAGAATTTGTCAGCAGATTTTGGTGAAAAGTGGAATATTGTTCCGTTTGAAGCCGGATATACGAAAATGTTAAGTAAGGCAAAAGGTGTGGATAGTATTCCAGAAACAAAAGAAGGACAGAATAGGAATATAAAAGATATTTTCTTTTCTTATTTTTCTACGGAACAGGTAAAACGAATGAAAGAAATTTTGGAAAAAGGATACTATATTCCTCAGGAGATTTTGAATATTTCGGATTTTTAAATGGATTTTATACAGGAGAAGGAGAAAATGCAATATGAATTTTTAAAAAAATTTCCTCGAAGGATGAAAAATGTAGGTCTATATGCTGTCATTATACAGAACAGCAGTCAGAAGTTATCATGGAAACAGTATGGATTCACAAAGTTCGATGAACAGATAAACCTGCTATTTGAAGTGTTGCTTTACATTATGGAGCAGTCACTAAAAGAGGAAAAATGTACGATGGATGATATAGCGACCTATATAGATACGATTAATGTGCAGTATCTAAGAAAGGATATTTCTTATGAACAATGTCATCAACTTGGGGATTTTATCGTGAATACAGTATTGTCTAATGAGGGGCGGCCGATGTATTTTGGGGGATATGATTTCGAAAAAAATGAATATGAAGAGATGCATATCAGTTATGTGGCTAACAAAATTGTCTATGTGGAGAATGAGGTCAGGCGAACTTCATATTATCTGACCGATGATGGTTATAATCTTCTTTTGTCTACATTGGAAATAGAAGATAATATGAAGTTTAATACTCATGAGATTATTTTCAGGCTTCATTTGGAAAAACAAAGTTATGACAAAGCGGTAAATGATATAAAAAACGTGTTTAACCTTATGAGAATACAGTTTCAGCGAGTGCAGGAAGCAATGCGCCAGATTCGCAGGAATGCATTGAGTTATTCCGTTGATGAGTACGAAGAAGTACTCGTTGGAAATCTGAATACAATTACGGATACAAAGAAAAAATTTCAGGAATACAAGACAGTTATCCAGGAGCGTGTAAAAGATTTAGAAGAGGAAAATATTAATATACGCAAGCTAAGTAAAAAGGAACAGCAGGATTTAAATAATCTCCGGGTGATTGAGGAGTATCTGACAAGAGTTCTTGATGAACATCAGAAAATCTTGAACAGTCATTTTGATTTAAAAATATTGTATACAGAGGAATTGGAACGCTTATCACAGGCAAGGCTGATACAGCGTTTTTCTATGAGAAGAGATTTATATGATAAAGTTTTAAAACAGGCAGATACATTGGAAAATATGGATATGTTTTTACGGCCTCTTTTTAATAGAAATCCTGAGAAAATTTATAATCTGAACAAAGCATTTTCTTACGAAAAATCAGTAAATGCCGGAATGGAGAAAGATACCGAGGAAGAAGTGGATTTTGACGAGGAAGCATTTCGCAGGGAAAAAGAAGAAAAGTTACAAAAGAAGCTTTTAGTTTATGAAAAGAGCCTCCAATATTTATTAGAAAAGGCATCGGTTACGGGAGAAGTTTCTTTAGGACAGTTAAAGGACAGATTGGACATTTATCCAGAAGAAAAAGAGATTTTTATACCAAATGTCGATGTATTTAAAGAGATTATGGTAGAATTGATCCGAAATCGAACGATAGATATCGCTACTCTGAAAAAAGAAAGAAGAGAATATATTCAGGAACAGCCAGATGGATTTCAGCTTAACGAAATGATTTTAAAATTAGTGGAAGAACAGCTGGAAAATAACGATATAACCAGCATTGAAGTAGAGCGGCTGGAAAATGAAGAAGCGATTACATTTTCAGAGATAAAAGATGAAGAAAATCGGAGGAAAACAATACGCTGTTCTAATGTATTAATACGGCTTTTTAGGAAATAGTCAGGATTAAAAAGGCAATATCAGCAATTAATTCAAATACATAGATATGTGTTTTTGATAATTTATGCTGATTGAAAGGGATAACATTGATAGTTGATTTAAACGTATTAATCTATATTTTTGAAAATGAGGAGTACGAACAATGGCATATACAATGGAAGATATCAGAAAGAGTCAGGAGATATTTTATTATCTTTTGGAAAAACACGAGCTTCGGGAAGAAGATGAGCAAGCGCTGTACAAGGCATATACGGAGGAAGAAGATATTCAGAATATCGTGAAATCGCAAGCTGAGACCGCATCCTGTGATATTGAGCGTTATGGTAACACGATTTATCTGATTCCACAGGAGGAAAATAATTTTCTGGGGTATTCAAGAGTAGAACTTAAGAAAGAGTTGTGTAAATCAACAGCGACAAATAAAGACTATTATCTGGCACAGTTTGTTATTCTGACATTATTAACAGAATTTTTTGATGGTGATGGAAACAGCAGCAGAGCAAGAGAGTATATTCGCTCCGGTGAACTTATGAATATTTTGTCGGAGCGTCTGAGAGAGGGAGCCGCCTATGAGGAAGAGCATAACGAGGAGGAAATGGATACTGCGGGGATTTCATTTTCTGATATGTGCCACGCATATGAAGCGTTAAAGTCAGATGATAAAGGTTCTCATGCGAAAACGACAAAGGAAGGCTTTTTGTATAATATTCTTCTTTTCCTTCAAAAACAGGGACTTATTGAGTATATAGAGCGGGATGAAATGATAAAGACAACGAAAAAATTAGACAGCTTTATGGATTGGAATCTGTTAAATCAGAATAATTATCAGAGGGTAAAGAATATATTGGGGGTGATTGAAAATGAGCAAAATTAATGCGGTCCGGTTTATCAATCTTAACTATAACAATAATGCGATGAAAATCAATGATGAATGTATGCAGTTTAGCGGGAAAAGTACACTTCTTTCATTGAGAAATGGCGGCGGCAAGACGGTTCTCGTACAGATGATGACGGCTCCTTTTGTGCATAGAGGCAAGCAAAAAACAAAGGACAGACCGTTTGAGAGCTATTTTACAACAGCGAAGCCTTCTTTTATTTTGGTGGAGTGGCTGCTTGATGGTGGAGCGGGTTATGTTCTTACGGGATTGATGGTTCGGAAAAATCAGGAGATTAGTGAGGAAAAAACAGATGCGCTTGAAATGATGGCAATTATTAGTGAATATAAAGAGCCTTGTATGCAGGATATTCACCATTTGCCAGTAGTAGAGCAAAATGAAAAAACGATGAAGTTAAAAAGCTATAATTCCTGCAGAAAGCTTTTTGAGGACTATAAAAAAGATAAGAAGATTTCCTTTTTTTGCTACGATATGAGCAGCCCGGCACAGTCAAGACAGTATTTTTATAAACTGATGGAGTATCAGATTAATTATAAAGAATGGGAGACGATTATAAGAAAGGTTAATGTCAAAGAATCAGGATTGTCAGAACTGTTCAGTGACTGCCGGACAGAAAAAGAACTGGTAGAGAAATGGTTTTTAGAGGCTGTTGAAAGTAAGTTAAATAAAGAGGAAAATAAAGTTAAAAATTTTCAGGAAATACTCGAAAAATATGCCGGAAAATATAAGAATATTAAGGAGCAGCTAAAGAGAAGGGATGCCATTCAGAAATTTAAGGAAGCCGCTGAAGAAATACAGATAAATGCGGAAGATTTTCTTGTAAAAGAGGGAGAAAAGATAGAGCAGGAAAAAGTAATCGCTGCTTTTATAGCACGATTAAATGTGTTGTATGAAGAAGCGGAAATAGAGCGGGAACGGCAAGAAGAGGGCAGAAAAAAATTGCAGGAAGAATTAGAATTCTTAAAATACGAACAATTATCCTGTGAATTTCATGAAAAAAACAGAGAAAAAAGAAATCATGCCAGCAATCGTGAGATGATAGATTTAGAGAAAGAATCGCTTCTTAGAAAACAAGAAAAAATACAGAAGAAAGTTCATGTATTTCTCTGTGCAAAACAGCAGGAGATGGTCAATGAGGATAAACAGGAATGGGAAATTCGAAAGGAAAAAGCTGCAATCTCCCGTACAAAAGAGGAAAATTTAGAGCCGGAGAGAAATAGAATCGGCGGACAGTTAAGTGGATATTATGAATATCGCTTAAGTGATAATAAAGAAAAACAGGAGGCGATAAAAAAACAAAAGCTTCAGATAAGAAAAGACATTTCACAGCAGAAAGACATTTTAAATGAATATCGGGAAAAAACAAAGAAAATAACAGAGAGTAAAGGAAGTTTCCGGAGTCTGGTCAGGGGTTACGATAATATAGAAATAAAATATAATTCCAATTATAAAGAGAATCTTTCCAGAAATATATTGGGAGTATATGAAGCAGGAATGCTTGACATAAAACAGGAAATGTATGATAAAGAGCAGAAAAAGAGCATTCAGGAAAACAAGGAACAGAAAGAAAAATCCGAAAATACGACTGAGGAGATTCACAGAACGGAAAGGGCCATTGAAGAAAAAAGAGAAAAGTATTTTCAGAAAGATAGTGATATAAAGCAGGCAGAAAAAGAGAAAAAGGGATATGAACAGGAGCTTGAGGAAAGAAAAGACATTCTTAAATATCTTGAATTGCCGGAAGAAAAGCTTTTTGCCAGAGAAGAAATTCTCCATAAGGCCAAAATAAAAATGCAGGAGCTTAGTAGCAGGAGAAGAACGCTGGAAAAGAAAGAAGATGCATTACAAAAAGAGTATAAACTCTTAGTCAGTGGTCGGGTAATGGAACTTCCAGACAACTTGAAAGAAGAATTTGAAAAATTAGATGTTCCGGTTGTATATGGAATGGAGTGGCTGAAAAAGAATGGATTTACAGAGAAGAAAAATAAAGAAATTGTAAGCCAAAATCCATTTTTGCCATATGCACTTATTTTAACTCGTCAGGAACTAAAAAAGTTATCAGAAAGAAACGGAGAGACATATACTTCATTTCCGATACCCATTATAGAGAGGGAAAATCTTGAATCTATAAAGTTAGATAGAACACAATCTTTTGTAAAAATGCAGGATGTTCATTTTTATATTTTGTTTAATGAAAATCTTCTGGATGAAGAAAAAATGGAGATTATGATAGAACAAAAGCAAAAAGATATTGCTGACATTCGGGAAACGATGCAAATCTGTAAAAATGAATATGAAGACTATTTCCATCGTTTTGATGTGATAAAAAGACAGGCAGTAACCAAAGAAAACTGGGATAAAATACAGAAAAAACTGCAAAAACTGGAGAAAGAAAAAGAAGACATTTTCCAGAATATACAGCAGGCAAGAGATACAAAGCAAAGCTTAAAGAAAAACTTTGAAATCCTGCAAAAAACTCTTAGGGAATTGGAAAAGAAAATTGAATCACAGGCAGCCAGACAACGCGCATTTAAAGAACTTAGAACGGCATATGCAGAGTATGAGGAAAATAATAAGAAACTTCAGGAGTATGAAAGGGAAGAAGAACGATTAGAAAATCGCCAACATCTTACAGAAGAAAAAATCAGCCAGCTTGAAGAAAATTATAGAGAACTTAGTGGACAGGAGAATAGTCTGTTCAGGGAGGAAGAGTCTATTCAAAATTCCTGTCAGAAGTTTGCAGCGTATAAGGAGATAAATAGAAATGTAAAAGCAGGTAAGCTTTTAGGTGTAGATTCTACGTTGAGGACAGATAATAATTCAGGTGTAAAAATCATTCCAAGTGAGGAGGAAGTTCTTAAATTAGAAGCAAGATATGAAGCGGTTACTGCAGACATTTCCCAGGAATTAAAAGAGTTAGAATTAGAAGAAGAAAAGGCCCTGACCCGCTACCACAAATCTTTCGGAGAATTACGGGAACTATGTCAAAAATATAATCTGAAAAACTCAGAATGGCAAAGTATCATTTATGACAAAAGAGAGCAGCTTTACCAGGAGGCAGAGTTAGAAGATTACGATAAGAAAATAGAGCGAAAAGCAAATCTTCTAAATGAGGAAGATAAAAAAATAGGAATTTTAAACAGCCAGTTAGAAGGGATTTTAAAGCAGATAGTATCAGAATGTGGAAAAGAAAATCCTTTAGAAGAAGAAAAAATCAGCCAGAAAGATTTAGAAAGTGCAAAGAACCAGACGAAGTATCAACTCAGCGAATTAGAGCGGAAAATAGTATTTTCTGAAAAAGCAATACAGAAATACAGAGAGAATCTCACAGCACTTTCTGAATATAATAATTTTTCCGCAGATGAAGAAATTCATTTTGAGCAGGATTTCAAAAAAATGAGTGAAAAGGAACTGCGTGATTTTAAGGGAATGTTGATCAGAGATTATAATGATATAATTAGATGTGTTCAGAAATGCAGAGAAACTCTTGCACAGACATTAAATAAAATCGCGAGACAGGAAGCATTTCAGGATGCAAGTTATAAAACGCCTCTTGAAAATATGCTTAAAGTCTGTGACAATGCAGCGAAAGTTTTACGTCAGTTAAACATCACCCTGGAATCCTATGATTCACTTATGAAGCAGTTAGAAGTAGATATTTCTCTGGTAGAAACAGAAAAGAAAAATGTAACGGAACTTCTGGAAGATTATGTCCAGAATATTCATAAAAACCTTGAAAAGATAGGACGTAATTCTACAATAAAAATACGGGAAAAATCAATAAAAATGCTAAAAGTCATTTTGCCGGTATGGGAAGATAATGAAAAATTATATAGCCTCCGCTTAAGTGATCTTGTGGACGAAATCACAGAAGAAGGTATCCGTTTATTTGAGAATAACGAAAATGCCCAGGAATATATCGGAAGAAAAGTTACAAGCAAAAACTTATATGATACTGTGGTAGGAACTGGAAATGTTCAGATTCAGCTTTATAAAATTGAAGAACAGAGGGAACAGCAGATCAGTTGGAATCAGGTAGCAAAAAACTCAGGAGGAGAAGGTTTCCTGTCTGCATTTGTCATATTATCAAGTTTGCTTGACTATATGCGAAAAGATGATTCTGATATTTTCATGGACAAAAATGAAGGAAAAGTTTTATTGATGGACAATCCATTTGCCCAGACTAATGCAGAACATCTTTTAAAACCATTAATAAATCTTGCCGACAAAACAAATACACAGTTAATCTGCCTGACAGGGTTAGGCGGCGAATCTATTTATAATCGGTTTGACAATATTTATGTACTAAATCTTATTGAAGCCCATCTTAGAAATGGAATCCAGTATCTTCGCCCGGAGCATAAAAAGGGAGAAGAAGTAAAAGTGGAAACGATACTTCCAACACATATAGAAGTGGAAGAAATGTTGTTTTAGTTCGCAGGGAGACGCCCCCCCAAAGAGACGATAGCCTATATTTGTGACTCTATCCCTGCGGGTTGAATGTTCGCTTATAGGCTCACATTCAATCCTCGCTCTAAGGCCACAAATATAGGCTATCGTCTCTTTGGGGGAGCTGTCTTTGGCTGTAGAAGTAAAATCAGATTTCATGTTGGAGGGTTTGGAGGATTTATCAGCAGGTTGTAGATTTACGGGAAATGAGATATTAAAGATTGACATATAAATTATAATTACAGTATTGAAGTGATTTTTCACGATTCCTATTTCTCCTGTCCCCATCCCCAAATCTTTTCAACTGATTTGTAGGATTGGAATACACAGAAGCCGCAGCCCCTGTAATATGTAAAAATGCGCCTTAGAGCAAGTCCAAATTGCGGATGAGCAGTTTGGGCGCAGGGAAACGAAGCATTTTTACATATTACAGGGGCTGCGGCTTCGTCTGTGTATTCCTCCCTCCCCCTGCAAATCAGAAATCACTTGATTATGCATAGTAAATATGATAAATTCAAAAGTTAGAGACAGTTGTAAAAATAATAAGGAGATTGAAATATGGCAAATATAATTTCAGACGAAACAATCGAATATGTCGGTATTCTTGCCAAGCTTGAACTTTCCGATGAAGAGAAAGAACAGGCAAAGAAAGATATGGCAAATATGCTTGACTATATTGATACATTGAATGAACTTGATACCAGTGGAGTAGAGCCAATGAGTCACGTATTTCCTGTAAATAACGTATTCAGAGAAGACGTAGTGACCAATGGAGATGATAGAGAAGAGATTCTGGCAAATGCGCCAGAAGCAAAAGAAGGAGCTTTCGTAGTTCCTAAGACTTTTGATTAGGAGGAAAGACATGGGTTTGATGGATTATACAGCCGTTGAGCTGGGTAAGAAAATCAAAGCGGGTGAAGTATCTGTTTTAGAAGCTGCAAATGCGGCTATGGATGCGATTGACGCTTTAGAAGATAAATTTAACTGTTATGTAACGGTACAGGAAAGAGCAGCAGTGCAGGCAAAGGCAGAGGAACTTCAGAAGAAGATTGATGATGGAACTCTTACAGGCCCTCTTGCCGGTGTACCAGTTGCAGTCAAAGACAATATGTGTACAAAAGGGACTCGTACAACTTGTAGTTCTAAGATTCTTGAAAATTTTGAGCCAGCTTATACAGCAGAAGCAGTTTTGAATCTTGAGAAGGCTGGTGCCCTTATTATTGGTAAGACAAACATGGATGAGTTTGCGATGGGCAGTACAACAGAGACTTCTCATTATGGAGTGACAAAGAATCCGTGGAATGCAGAACATGTGCCAGGTGGTTCATCAGGCGGTTCTGCCGCTGCCGTTGCCGCAGGTGAATGTAGTTATGCGTTAGGTTCCGATACAGGTGGATCTATCCGTCAGCCAGCTTCTTACTGTGGTATTGTTGGAATGAAACCTACTTATGGTACTGTTTCCCGTTACGGTCTTATCGCTTACGGTTCTTCCCTTGACCAGATTGGACCAATGGCAAAAGATGTGACAGACTGTGCAACGATTCTTGAAACAATCGCTTCTCATGACCCTAAAGATTCTACTTCTGTAAAGAGAGAAGATTATGATTTTACTTCTGCCTTAACAGATGATGTAAAGGGAATGCGTATCGGTATTCCCAGAGACTACATGGGAGAAGGCCTTGACGAGGAAGTAAAGGCAGCCGTTCTTGATGCAGCAAAGAAGTTAGAGGAAAAAGGTGCTATCGTAGAGGAGTTTGATTTAAGCCTTGTTCAGTATGCGATTCCTGCGTACTATGTTATCGCTTCTGCAGAAGCAAGCTCCAACCTTGCCCGTTTTGACGGTGTAAAATACGGCTATCGTACAGAAAGTTACGAAGGACTTCACAATATGTATAAAAAGACTCGTTCTGAAGGATTTGGACCGGAAGTAAAGAGAAGAATTATGCTTGGTTCTTTCGTATTAAGTTCTGGTTACTACGATGCATACTATTTAAAGGCACTTCGCACAAAAGCATTGATCAAACAGGCATTTGATAAAGCATTTGCAAAATATGATGTCATTTTAGGACCGGCAGCTCCAACAACTGCACCAAAGCTTGGTGAAAGTTTAAGTGACCCGATCAAAATGTATCTTGGAGACATTTATACCATTTCCGTAAACCTTGCAGGTCTTCCGGGAATCAGTGTTCCGGGAAGTCTCGACAGCAAAGGCCTTCCAATTGGTATCCAGTTCATCGGTGACTGCTTTAAAGAGAAAAATATCATTCGTGCAGCATATGCATTTGAACAGAGCCGTGAATTTACAAACTGGAGTCTGAGCGGAAAGGAGGAAAAATAGAATGAGTAAACAATATGAAACCGTCATTGGTCTCGAAGTTCATGTAGAACTTGCCACAAGAACAAAGATTTTCTGTGGATGCAGCACAGCTTTCGGCGGTGCGCCAAATACACATACATGTCCTGTATGTACCGGAATGCCAGGTTCTCTTCCTGTACTCAATAAGCAGGTTGTGGAATATGCGGCAGCAGTAGGTCTTGCAACAAACTGCACAATCACTCAGTACTGCAAGTTTGACCGTAAGAACTATTTCTATCCGGACAACCCACAGAACTACCAGATTTCCCAGCTCTATCTTCCAATCTGCCGCAACGGTCACGTAGAAATTGATGTAGATGGCAGAAAGAAAAATGTACGAATCCACGAGATTCATATGGAAGAAGATGCAGGAAAGTTAGTACATGACCCATCAACAGGTAACTCTTTAGTAGACTTTAACCGAAGCGGTGTACCTTTAATTGAAATCGTATCTGAACCAGATATGCGTTCCGCAGAAGAAGTTATCGCCTACCTTGAAAAGCTTCGTATGATCATCCAGTATCTTGGAGCATCTGACTGTAAGCTTCAGGAAGGTTCCATGCGAGCAGACGTCAACTTATCCGTTCGCGAAGTGGGAGCAGAAGAGTTTGGAACAAGAACAGAAATGAAGAACTTAAACTCCTTTAGCGCAATCGCAAGAGCAATCGAGGGCGAGATGGAACGTCAGATCGACTTAATTGAAGATGGCAAAAAAGTTGTACAGGAAACAAGAAGATGGGATGATGACAAAGAATATTCCTACCCAATGCGTTCTAAAGAAGACGCACAGGATTATCGCTATTTCCCAGAACCAGACCTTACTCCAATCGTAATCTCTGACGAGTGGTTAGACGAAATCCGCAGCCGTCAGCCAGAATTCCGTGATGAAAAACAGGCACGTTACAAAGAACAGTTCGGACTTCCTGAATATGACATCAATATCATTACAGAAGATAAGACACTTACTGATCTCTTTGAATCCTGTATCGAACTTGGTGCAGCAGCCAAAGAAGTATCCAACTGGATCATGGGAGACATTATGCGTCTTTTAAAAGAAAAAGAAATGGAAGCATCCGACATCCATTTCAGCCCTGCAAACCTTGTAAAAATGATTCAAATGATCGAATCTGGAGCAATCAACCGTAAAGTAGCTAAGAAAGTATTCGAAGCAATCTTTGACGAGGACGTAGATCCAGAAGTTTATGTAGAGGAAAACGGATTAAAGACCGTCAACGACGAAGGCGCATTACGAAAGGTAATTGAAGAAATCGTTGCTAACAATCCAAAGTCTGTAGAAGACTATAAAGCAGGTAAGAAGAAAGCTATGGGATTCTTCGTAGGCCAGACAATGAGAGCAATGAAAGGAAAAGCAGATCCAGCGATGGTTAATCAGATTCTCAAGGAGATGCTGGATTAATTCTGGCTTACTCAGGTGAACAGACGACCTCAGAAAAAGAAATAATCCATATTTGCGACTAAAGTCACAAATATGGATTATTTCTCTTTCTGGAGTCAGGCTTTGCCTGCTGAAGAAAACTCAGAATTTAATTCCGAAAAGATTTGAGGATTCTTGAATTTGCTATTATTCCGGCAGCCAAAGACATCTCTCTTGGAGAGCGTTTCCTTTGCCTGCGGCAAATCAAAAATTAGAAAGGATTATTATGTGTGAAAAGAAAGTTCCTGTATTAAATTCTATGATTAAAAACCGAAATACACGTTTTTTGAAAAGTTATACACTGAATTATACGAATACCGAAGGCAACGAGAAACTCTACGAAATGGTAAGTAATTTCGATTATGAAAAACCAGAGGAGATTGGGCAGAATGCCTCTGGTGTTGTGATTGTTGGTTTCCGGGATGATGAGCTTTTGCTGTTGAGAGAATTCCGTATGGGTGTAAACCAGTTTATTTACAATATGCCAGCAGGACATTCTGAAGATGGTGAGTCAGTGGAGGAATGTGCCAGGCGGGAACTTAGAGAAGAAACTGGATTGCACATTAAAAAAATCTGCAAAATACTTCCGCCAGCTTATGCAGCTCCCGATTTAAGTGATTCATCAGCATGGGTTGTTATAGCAGAAGTAGAAGGTGAATTCAATCCGCAGACGGAAGCGGACGAATATATTCAGCCATTATTTGCAGATAAAAAACAGCTTAAAGAATTACTAGAAAATGAAAAATTCTCAGCCAGAGCACAGTTAATAGCTTATTTTTTTACTATTTAATTCATTAAGAGACAGACGCCCGAGAAGAGATACGATATTCTATATTTGTGACTTTAGTCGCGGCGGTTTAAATGCTCGCTTTATGCGCTCGCATCTAAACCTTGCTCCGAGGCCACAAATATGCCTTATGAAGTTCACTGGCTTCGTCTGTAGTTTGTCTAATGAATTAAATAGCAAAACATCCTTTTATAGTACCATGCAAATGTTCGTTTTTTGATACTTTGTCTGGCATAAATTGGATAGCTGCGATAAGGTTTCGAATCAATGTAGAGCACGACTGAACCTACGGCAGTACCTTTTTGTACAGGAGCAGTTAAGGAAGGGGACAGGCTGATAATACAGCGAGTTTTTTCCGTAGGGGAAATGTACAAGCTGGTGGAAGCGGGAGCGGAAAGCGTGCAGGTAGATTTGCGGCCGTTTTTTACTGGAAGTTTAGAAGGAATTCCCTGGTTTAAGGGGATTTCTTTTTTGTTATAATTTTTTATTCCATAGTCCATCAGTTTTTTTGTATCTTCCCATTTATAGCGGCGGTTAGGATACCAACCACTGCCCAGTACGACAGAGATTAAATAATGGTCGTCTTTTTTAACTGCGCCTACAAAACAGTAACCGGCATTGTTGGTGTAGCCGGTTTTTACACCGATTGCGCCATTATAGGAAGTTAAAAACAGATTTTTATTATTTAAAGAGTAAGACTGCCCATTTTTTAGCTCTTTAATGGAAAAAGACTGTTCTTTAATAATTTTACAGAAGTTTTCATTTTTTAGGGCAAGACAGGTTAACAGAGCAAGATCATGGCAGGTAGTATAGTGTTTTGTACTATCTAATCCGTTAGGTGTTTCAAAAGAAGTATGATAGCAGCCATAGTCTCTGGCTTCCTGTGTCATATCCTCACAAAATTGTTCGACAGAGCCTCCAATATGTTCCGCAATCGCAACAGCGACATCGTTGTATGATTCAAGCATTAATGCATAGAGCAGATCGGACAATAAAAATTGTGAACCGCTTCTGGCACCAAGCCGTACTTTAGGAGCAGAAGCCGCCCTTCTCGAAAAAGTAACTTTATCTGAAAGATTTCCATGTTCAATGGCGTACAGGCAGGTCATGATTTTTGTTGTACTTGCCATAGGGAGCTCTTTTTCTTCCTCTTTGCCAAATAAAACTCTTTGATTATCTCCATCCATAAGAATGGCTGCTTTCGCATGGAGTGAAGAAAGCTCAGCAGGGGCAGAATTTTTGGACGCATTATCTTTTGCTGATTTATCAGACACCGTAAAATTTCTAATCGTTTCTGTTTTTGAAAATGCATAGACATCCAGATAACAGGAATCAGCAAAAAATATAGTAAAAATAGAGAAAACAGAGAGGATAAACAACAATGAAAAAGCGCAGGTTTTATATTTGAAAATACGTTGCTGGTGATTAAAATAGTGGTTCAAAAAAGCACATCCTTTTTAGAATAGTGGGTTTTCTATAACTATGAGAAAAAAAGAAAAAATATGATAAATAGTAATTTGCCGCAAGCAAAAGAGACTCTCTTCGGGGGGCTGTGCTTTGGCTGGGGAGGGAAATTCTATTTATTGCTGGAGGGATTTGAATAGGCTCCAGAAGGATGCGGCTTTCTGTGGAGTTGTTTTTTAAGGGACTGACATTTGAATTATTGTTGTAGTATGCTGAAAACACATCAAAACAGATGAATACATGATATTTTTGCTGAGAACGGAGTATCGGTAATAGTACACCGATAATATACTCTTTTTGCTTATTAATCTTGTGTCAGTCCTGAAAGATTTAACTTTCCAAATTACTTCTTTCTCTCCTGACTTCTTCCACAAATCTTTCCACTAATTTGCCACGGCAGCCAAGAAACAGCTGCTACAAAAATTTTATCGGATTGCTCAAAAACTTTGAGAAAAGAGCCACTAAAAAATTTATTGAATTTTGTGATTTTGTGCTGCGGAATTTTGACCATAGAAACTTCGCATTCGTTTCTGTGAAGTTTCTGCTTTATTGGGCAAAATGGAGCGTTTAGCACAATGGAACAAAATCAATAAATTTTTTAGTGGTTCTTCCCAATAATTCTTCTAGCAATCCGACTATTACTTTCTCTTCGGGGGCGTCTCTTTGCCTGCGGCAAATCAGAATTGCATTGTTCATATCTATGCGATATAATTAAAGCCATAAAAAATAGCAGAAAGAAACTGAGGATAAGAAATGGCAGCAATTAATAATGACTGGGCGGAAGCTCTGAAGGAAGAATATAGGAAACCTTATTATAGAGAACTTTACAAAAAGATAAATGAAGAATACAGAACGCGTGAGATTTTCCCTCCATCAGATGAGATTTTTAGTGCATTTCATCTGACACCATTAAAGGATGTTAAAGTCGTGATTTTGGGACAGGACCCATATCATAATAATGGACAGGCGCATGGACTTAGCTTTTCAGTAAAACCGGGAGTGGATATTCCACCGTCACTGGTGAATATTTATAAGGAACTGCACGATGACCTTGGCTGTTACATTCCAAATAATGGATACCTTGTAAAATGGGCGAAGCAGGGAGTTCTTTTGCTGAATACGGTACTTACTGTGCGGGCGCATCAGGCGAATTCTCATAGAGGAATCGGCTGGGAAGAGTTTACTGACGCGGCGATTCGCGTGTTAAATGCACAGGACAGACCAATCATATTTTTACTTTGGGGAAGACCTGCACAGAATAAAAAGCCGATGCTCACGAATCCGAAGCATTTGATTTTGGAAGCGCCACATCCTAGTCCATTATCTGCTTATCGTGGATTTTTTGGATGCAGGCATTTTAGTCAGGCGAATGAGTTTCTTCGATTTCATGAGTTAGAGCCGATTGACTGGCAGATAGAGAATATCTAAATAACAGATAAAAAATATTTAAATGACAGATAGAGAATATTTAAAGTAGAAAGCTTCGGCTTTTTGTAAGCCGGGATAATTCATATTTAGAAGGGAGACAAAATGAAAGTATTATTTGTAGAGTATCCAAAATGTTCAACCTGTAAAAAAGCAGGAAAATGGTTACAGGAACATGGTGTCGAGTACGATGACAGACATATCGTGGAGCAGAACCCGACAGCAGAAGAACTTAAGGAATGGCATGAGAAGAGTGGACTTCCATTAAAACGTTTCTTTAATACTAGTGGTCAGGTTTACCGCAATAATGGAATTAAGGATAAGCTGCCAGAAATGAGTGAAAAGGAACAATATGCTTTACTTGCGACAGACGGCATGCTTGTAAAGCGTCCAATTGTTATTGGGGAGGATTTTGTACTGGTTGGATTTAAGGAAAAAGAGTGGGAAGAGAAGCTGTAGAAAGCATTTTTCAAACATGCTCTGGGAAATTAAGCGAAAATCCCCGACAAGTCATTGCCGGGGATTTTACAATTACATTCTCTCTATATATTCTCTAATCCTGTTAAAGGTGGAATATCCGGCTGTATTTTTCCAGCCGATTCCACGGCTGGCTTCCTGATTTTATTTTTTCTTCAACGATTCCCGATGAATCCTATCAGCAATTGCCAGTATGTAATTCTGTATAATATTTTCCGTTCCGCATTCAGCATCCGGGTGTAAGACGGCAATTTTTAATAATTCATTGGCAGCAATACGACATTCCGCAAAGGATAAAAGCCCCCAGCTTAACTGGTCAAGTAAATGTGCATACAGAGAAGTGTAGGTTACCAGTGTATCATCTGTCCGGATGCGGTCCAATATATCAGTGAATTCTGCACGGATCAGATTACGGTATGTTTCTTTGTAGCAGTCCCACAAGGCATCTTCCGTTACACCAAAACGATCCATTCGGTGAATAATATCATGTTGTATCTGTGGGGTGATTCCCTGCTGCAGTTTCAGTGCTTCTTTGATAGAAGAAATGACAGTACGCCCAATAAGTTCACCCAGCTTACTGTGCTTTCCGGCGTTAGTAAGGCGGGTTTTTGATTCTGCATTTGATATAATAATAGTACCATCTGTTCCTGTTCCGGTAGCAATCCCACAGGAGTAGTGGCTGGCAATCAGTAGTTCCTGCATAGCAGCAACCTTTGCTTCAGTGCAGGAAACAAGGGCAGAAGCCAGGGCTTCTTTGGAAAGGTCTGCATCAATGTAAAGAAGGATATTAATAGTTCCGGCTGGTAATTTATCTTTAGCTATAGAACTATTCGTATCTTTATCTGAAATAATTTTACTTGAAATATTTTTACCTAAAATATTCTTAGTAAGATTTTGAATGGGATTTTTCTTTTTTGTGTCAGAAGATGTGGTATCTTCAAAAGTATTTTCCGACTTTTCGTGCCATGAAGCAGGATCCCCAATGCGGCCGCCATTGTTTCGGACCCCTGCTGTAGCAATGGATGTTACAGAAAAATCATCATAGGTCAGCGTGGAAATGGCGGAATTATCCATGCTGGCAACGCTCATAAGTCCGGAGCAGGAAGAAGGGTCAAGACCCAAATCTTCCTTTGCTAAAATATCCATATGCTCCCGGTAAGTATCCGCCCGAAGTTTAACCTCCATGCCATCTCCGGGATTTGCATCATTATTAAACACAGCGGATAAATCAGTTGTAAATCCACCATTATTTGGTCCGGTACTCAAGACATTCCTTTTTCCTTTAAAAGAAATGACGATAGATTTTTTATATTTATGCACAGTATCGCCACTTGGAAATTCATAAAGTTTCAAAATAATTCCTCCTGATTGGTCAGTTTATCTTTTTATTGTATCATTTTATTATAGCTGTTTCATAAATAAATGAAACAGGCTGCCATTTGCCTTATGTTATATTATTTTTCGGAGCTTCAAAACTTCTGTCCAGCGTAATGATACAATCCACGTTCTTTTCTATTTCGTGAAGGAGTGCTATAAGCTGGTGCATAACGCGGTTTGCGTCTTTTTCTGTATAAGAATCTGGAACAACAAGGTCAAAAACCAGATTTTTCTTTTCATTTTCCTTTAAAACACGAAAATCATGAAAATGCAGTTCTGGGTCAAGTGCATGAACAATGTGGGACGTTTTATCGCGAAGTTCGAGTACTTCTTCATCACGCATTTCTACCGGGTCCATGTGAATCACAAGAAGAATATTAAGTTCCTTTTTCGCGTCACGCTCAATTCGGTCGATGATTTCGTGAGATGCCTCAATACTGACATCGTTCGGTACCTCTGCGTGAATTGTCGCCATACTGCGATTTGGCCCATAGTTGTGAACGATTAAATCATGCGCTCCGACAATTCCTTCATATGATTCCACCATATCCGTTATTTTCTGATAAAGCTCTGACGGAACACGTTGGCCAATTAGCGGCTCTAACGTATCTTTTGCAATGGAAACACCTGACCAGATTACAATTCCAGAAACAATCAGTCCGGCAATCGCATCGACATTAATAGAAGTAAAATGACAGATAACAATAGAAATAACGGTAGCACTCGTTGTAATAACATCACCAAGAGAATCTGCGGCTGTCGCAAGCATTACTTTTGAATCAATTCTTTTTCCAAGTTTATTATTAAAAAATGCCATCCATAACTTTACAAGAATCGATAAAATAAGAATAATAAATGGAACAAGGTCAAATGTAATTTCCTCTGGATGCATTATCTTTGAGATAGAACTCTTAAAAAAAGTAAAACCAACTTCGATAACAAGAAATGAAACAATCAGAGCAGCAATATATTCAATCCTTCCGTGACCGAAAGGATGCTCTGCATCTGCCGGCTTTCCTGCCATTTTCACACCAACAAAACTGATAATTGAAGAAGCAGCATCGGATAAGTTATTGAAAGCATCTGCTGTAACAGCAAGAGAACTTAAAATAAGACCAATGGCAAGCTTCACAGAAAAAAGCAGGACATTGCAAAAAATCCCAACAACGCTGGCAAGCATACCATAGCGAGTTCGGACTTCTGTGCTTTCGATATTGGCACTGTCTTTTATAAATTTGTTTACAAGAAACTCAGTCATATAAAAACCTCCATGTGTTAATTACGATATCTATTTAACTATAGCAGTTTGAGAGGAAAAGTTCAATGATAAATAGAAATTGGCTGCAGGTAAAACGGGCAATCTTCAAATCTGCAAGGGAAGTCTATGTCCTTGCAGACAGCAGTAAATTCGGCGTAGGCTATGTCTCCGTCATCTGTCCGGCAAATTTGTTGAAAGATTTGTTGAAGAAGTCAGAAGTCATTAGCTTCTGTCCCCAAATCCTCTCCCCCAGTTTAATTCACTTTCTCCAGCCACAGCACAGAAGCCAGTGAACTTCATAAGCCATATTTGTGGTCTCGGAGCAAGTGTTGGATGCGAGCGAATAGAGCGAACATTCAACGCGCCGCGACTAAAAGCACAAATATGGCTTATGAAGTTCACTGGCTTCGTCTGTAGTTC
>SKEA01001018.1_pt1 | contig 22271 bp, 25 predicted proteins | sample 4826601 | NCBI WGS metagenome assembly SKEA01 (sample SAMN11008821, study PRJNA524170) | human gut metagenome | biome: Human fecal sample; material: Feces; isolation source: fecal sample from pouch patient p13, p53 | host: Homo sapiens | place: Israel: Tel-Aviv | collected 2016-07-06 | reverse complement strand
GCTATCAAAAAATCAAACGAAATTTTTCTTGTAATACAAAATCAGAGCATATCCGAATTAGATATACTCTGATTTGTATATTTTTGTTTTGGATTGCCATTTACATCATTTTAACTTAATGACATTGTATTTGCTTCCCGTCCCCTTGTATTTCATGATACCGTCGATTGTTCCTTGAATGATTTTGAGTTCTTCATCTGTCAGTTCATCAAGCGATACGTCTATCTGTCTGCGGATTGTAGATTTTTCTGCTTTCTCCTGCGGATAGAAATATTCGTCAACAGAAATATGGAACATGGTCACTAAATCATGAAATAACTGGAAGCTGGGGTGTTTCCCTATATTCTCAATATCTGCGATATGACGTTCTCCGTAAAAGACCTTATCGCCTAAATCATTACGGGAAAGCCCAGCTTTTTCTCTCGCTTCTCTGATTGCCAGTCCTAGCGGACGGAAATCAAAGCTATGCGTGTCTTTCTTTTTCCTCATTTTAAATCACCTGTCATGAGTTTATACTTCATGGCACATGATTAGAATGTGTTAAAAGTACATATATCATGCGTTAATAATTCATATCAATGTTACCTTGACGGTAAATAAAAAAAACCGTTCTAGGGTAATATCTTTTTCCATGTCTTTCAATTTGATTAGGACGGTTTTGGATAACCAGAGCTGTCTTTTTCTTTTGCACTCACGGTACAGCTTTGAATAAGGGGGTTGTGCTATGATTGCGTATCAGCGAATACGCCAGTATTCACAACTGAATAACCGCCTTACAATGGTTATCCAGTCAGTAAACCTTAAACATGAGTTAAAAATTCATATCGTAAACATAACAAAAACAGTCTGTTGGTACATTCGTGTGCTGATTGACTGTTTTTGTTATTTATGAGAAGTTCAATATTTTTTTGAATTTCTTTCTTATACAGGTTAGCAAATCACCCACTCCTGTACCGATGTGGGGCGGAAAGAGGGATAGATACCTTTTACGTCTGGACAGAGAGGGGGTGAGATGATGAAACCGTCTGACTTCCAAAAGACAATCCAGTGTCAGTTTGACTGTAAGCTCAAACGTACTGTTAAGGGCGTTATCTGGAATTATAAAAAGGAATTAAAACGTCGTAAAGATAAAGAAATTCCTTTCTGTGAACTTCCAGAAATCGTTGTTGAAAAGCTGGCTGTATGGGACGAGTACATGAGTGACTATACCGTGTTTGAGGTATGCGGCGTTGAAATCCGAGTGCTTGATGAAGAACTTTCAGAAGCGTTAAAGCAATTATCGGAACGCAATCGTGAAAATCTTCTGATGTACTACTTTCTGGAAATGAGCGATACAGAAATTGCAAAAGCACAGAAAATTTCCAGAGCAGGAGTTTTTAAAAACCGTTACAGAGCTTTACAAAATTTGAAGAAAACACTGACAAAGGAGCGTGAATAAAACATGAAAAAAGGGTATAAACTTCCACCCTATCGACTTATTTCATCTGCTGTGGACGGAAATGAACAGTCTATTGAAAGAATACTGGCATTTTATGACCCGTACATATCAAAATGCTGTTTGCGTCCTCTGTATGATGAATACGGTAATGTTTATATCGTAGTAGATATGGAGCTTAAAGGGCGTATCAGAGAAGCTATTATCAAAATGATTTTAGACTTCGATATCGGTACTGTTCCAACAGAAGAATAAAGCAATTATGGCAGGGCATGATTTGTTGAAATCCCCTCTTTCCTGTCCTGCCCTTTGCTTTTACAAATGAGAGCCTATGGCTTTCGCCACTGTTCTTTGACAACTGAATAAAGCAGACAGATACGTTTGTGATACAGCGAGCCACGGGGACTGTACGCCACGACCTTTCCAAAAGAGAGCGAGCGACCCATGCAGTGATCCGAGAGCAACCGTTGGAAAAATTGCTTTGCCACGACCTGTATTCACAGGATAATGATATGCCCGCATGGTGCGGTTCTGCCCACAGGAATGGGAATAGTTGAGATACTAGTGGAGCTTTCCAAAGCCGTCTGTCTGCTTCCAAAAGACACACAGTAAAGGGGGTGCTTATACATGACAAACAATACTGATGTGCCTATCTGGGAAAAGTACACGCTAACGATTGAGGAAGCGTCGAAATATTTCCGTATCGGGGAGAACAAACTTCGCCGTTTAGCTGAGGAAAATATCGGCTCAAACTGGGTCATTATGAATGGAAACCGTATGCAGATAAAGCGAAAGCAATTCGAGAAAATTCTTGATAAGTTGGACGCAATCTGATGAAAGCAAGCCTTAAATATGGTATAATTCATTAGGAAAGTATCAAATTCAGAGCAGATAAAAAGAGCAGTTCTGAGATGAATTAGAACTGCTCTGAATGTGATTCTTTCCAATTGTACCAAGACGCGGACGTTTAGCCGATAGGTATATGGGGATAGTATTCTTCCTTTTAGTGAAAATAGTGAAGACCTGATTGTAAGTTAAGCATATGAATTACTTTTTTAGGCTGATTGCATAAACATATCCGATAAAAGGGCATGCTTTTAAGACCTTCTTGCGGAGGTCTTTGAAAAGCGGTATTCAGTGGAAGAGGCTTTTTATCAGGAAGTACCATATGTCCTTCCGATGTACTGCATGTTGCAGCATCCGCATTCCGGGCAGATGTGGATATCTATGTTCCAGACTGTTTTCAGAAGTTCTGCCATAGACAGATTGGTATATTTTGCTTTGAAACGCTGGTGGCGCTGAAGTTTAAATATCAGTTTCAGGTTTCTGGTCTTATACCGGTTATTCAGAAAGCCATAATAGCGTATTTTTTGAAAACCGGGAGGCAGCACATGCATCAGATAACGGCGGATGAATTCCGTGTTATCCAGAGTGACCGTCCTGCATGATTTACCAGGTGTTCTGCTTCTTGCAGAAAAAGTTACCTGCTGTTCATTTATTGACAGGATACGGCTATTCGATATGGCGACCTTATGAGTATACCTGCCCAGATATTCAAGGGCATTGCCAAAGCCATTGAAAGTTTCTTTGACATAAGGGCACCAATCCTTTTGATAAAGGGAATTCCGGAATTCAGACCATTCATAAGAATTGCGCAGTTTTTCACAGGAAGCTGAAAAATACAGCTGTCTGTTTTGAAAGAATGACTGCAGTCCTGCGAGAAATTTACCCTTAAACTTATCCCGCAGGACTTCCACTCGGAGAAAGAAGTTTTTCTTTCCTTTCCGGATCTTATGGTCAGAAGTAAGTCCTGCACCGGAAACGATACAGTGCATATGTACATGGTAGTTGATTTCCTGATCCCAGGTATGAAGAACCTGAATGATACCGGGTGTTGCACCGAGATGCTTTTTATCAGCGGTAAGTTCCAGAAGCGTTTCGGCACAGCATCTGTGGAAAAATCCGTACAGAAGTTTCTGGTTACAGTAAATGAGGGAATTCAGTTCATGAGGAAGTGTGAATACCACATGGAAATAAGGGGAATCAATCACTTCTGCTCTGCGCCTGTCAACCCAGAGTTCCTTATTAACGGCTTGACAGCTGGGGCAGTTCCGGTTGCGGCAGGAGTTATTGCGAAATTCCATATGCCCGCAATCAGGACAGAGAGAAATATTCATACCAAAGGAGCCTGTTTTACAGTTCAGAATGGCATAGGAAGCTTTCTTTTGCGCATCAGAAAGAAAGTACCCAGAGGAAAGGAATGCTTCATAAGAGTTCTGCCAAATCTGCTGGATTTTTCTATCAGTCATTGGTAAATCCTCCGTTTAACTGGTCAAAGGGACTGTAAATCTTACGTGAAGCATAAGATGCAAGATGTACGTAGATGACAGTTGAATTAATGGACTTATGTCCAAGAAGCTCCTTTAATGTAAGTAAATCAGTTCCAGACTCATAAAGATGAGTGGCAAATGCATGACGGAAAGAATGACAGTTTAGTTTTGAATTTAAATTAAGTTTTATACGATGCTCTAAAACCTGTCTGTTAAGGACAGCGGTTTTACAAGGTCTCAGCGGATCTTGTTTTGCTGGAAAAAGCCAATCCATTGGCCGGCCATATTCATACCAGTACTCGGTTAAAATATCCAATGCCCGTTGAGAAAGAAGAGCATAACGGTCAGACCGGTTTTTAGTCTTACTTACATGGATGCGCATAGAAGAACGATGGATATCCCCGTATTTAAGTCGACAGACTTCACCAATACGCAGCCCGGAAGAATACATTAAGGAAACCATTGCTTTTTGTTTCAAAGTAGGAAGTGAACCGAGAAATAACTGAACCTCATTTCGTGTTGGGACATAAGGGAGATAGGTATCAAACTTACGCATTGGAAGCTGTGTATCATCCCAAGGTTTATGAAGAACATAAAGAGTAAAAAAACGAAGCTGCGAAATGGCACAGTTGACCGTACGGTCCGAAAGATCTCTGGATTTCTGAAGCCAACGGATGTAATCACGAAGTTCATCCCATGAAACATCTTCAGGTGATTTATGGAGAATGTTTGTAAGGTAATCCAGATAAGCACGGATATAAGTGCAGTAATTTTTGAGAGTATGGTCGGTAAGACCACGAAGGGAAATCATTTCCCTGAAAGAATCTAAATATTTGTCCATCGAAAAAATCTCCTTTGAAATGAAATAAATTAAAATAAATAGTACCGCTACATTTCAAAAAGAGGCGGTGGACGGATAAAAAAATAAGATATGTAGTTGTTGAGTTTAAAAATCCATGGTAAACTAATCATAGCAGTTCTTGTGAATATGTGATTGTTTTGTGTGGTAACTTAACAATACAACATATATACAAAAACTGCTATTTTTTTATGAAAAAAGTAGTGGTTTCACGTACCTGGGGCTAGCCGTCGCGCCAGCGACTTGGTACAATTATACTATCGAGTTTAAGGCTTGCTCCTTTTACGAAAGGAGCTTCCTGTAATGGCAAAAGAAGTCAGACGAGATAACAAAGGACGTATTTTACGCACAGGAGAAAGCCAGAGAGCCGACGGAAGATATTTATATAAGTGTACCAACGCATTAGGAGAATCTGTTTCGCTTTATTCATGGAAACTCGTTCCCACAGACAAGATACCAAAGGGAAAACGTAAGGATATTTCCTTGCGAGAAAAAATTGAACAGTTGCAGAAAGACCTTAACGACGGTATCGACCCTACGGGAAAGAAAATCACGGTATGCCAGCTTTATGACAAAAAGAACAGCCTTAGAAAGAATGTCAAGCACAATACGGTAAAGGGGCGTAAGCAGTTTATGAACCTGTTGAAAAAAGACCCTTTAGGAAGTATGACGATTGATACGGTAAAGCTGTCCGACGCTAAAGAGTGGGCAATCCGTATGAGTGAAAATGGCGTGGCGTACAGTTCTATCCGCAATTACAAGCGTTCCTTGAAAGCGTCGTTCTATCTTGCAATACAGGACGACTACATCAGAAAGAACCCGTTTGATTTTAAGTTGAGCGACGTTCTGGACGACGACACCGAGGAAAAGGTAGTGTTGACACCAGAGCAGGAAGCCAGCCTATTGTCCTTTATGCAGTCGGATAAGACGTACCGTAAGTATTATGATGAGGTCGTCATACTGCTGGAAACAGGCTTGCGTATTTCTGAATTTTGTGGATTGGACTTAAATGTAGCTGTTGACATGCGTAACAGGTCAATCCTTGTAGAACACCAGTTGCTAAAGGATAAGGAAATCGGTTATTACATTTCTACACCTAAAACAAAGAATGGTAGCAGACAAGTGCCAATGAGCAAAAAGGCTTATGAAGCATTTAAACGAGCTATCAAAAACCGTGAAAAAGGTGTATCGCTTGTCATAGACGGGTGCAGCCGTTTCTTGTTCCTCAACCAAAAGGGACTGCCTAAAGTAGCAGGAAATTATGACGGTATGCTAAGAGGTCTGGTGAAAAAGTATAACAAGACACATGATGAGCCTTTACCGCACATCACACCGCATACATTCCGTCACACTTTCTGTACGAATATGGCGAATAAAGGAATGAACCCAAATACATTGCAGTATATCATGGGACACGCCAATATCACCATGACGCTGAATTACTACGCACATGGTTCTTATGCTTCTGCAAGGTCTGAAATGGACAGGCTTTGTGCATAGTGGTAAAAGAATATTTACCACAGAATTTACTACTTCCGAACGGTAAAATACATAGAGATATAAAAATCTATGTGAAGTGCTTGACCCTACGAAAAATGCCATTAAAGCCTATAAAATAAGGCTTCAATGGCATTTAAGAAGATTTAAAAAGATAATAGGAATTTATGATAAGATTTTATGATAATATTTTGTCTTTGAAAGGCAGCACGTGAAAACTGGCGCATCTGGTGCTTGGAGTGCACAATGTCAACCGTGGCATTTGAGATTCCGGATGAGCGCGTCGTCAGTGGATTGTCAACAGTAAACTAAACAACTTTTTTAAGGTTATTCTGCCGGTACTCAACTGGTGTCAGGTAACCGAGCGAAGAATGAAGTCTGTGATTGTTAAACCAATTCACATAATCAGCAAGCCCCAGTTTTAATGCATCCAGATTTGCAAATGTTTGGTTTTTTACAAATTCTGTCTTGATGATTTTAAAAGTTGCTTCTGCTACAGCATTGTCATATGGGCATCCTTTCTGGCTTAAAGATCTGGTAATGTCAAATGCTTCCAGCGTCTCTTCTATTAGAGCGTTTCTGAAAAGTAAAAAGTGACGAATGATAGTAAATGTGGTAAGATATATTCGGTGATAAAAGTGGCAAACAGACGATATGAATTAACAGACGAACAATGGGAACGCGTAAAGGATATGATTCAGCATTCAAAGATGGGACGACCGCCAAAGGATGACCGATTGATGCTCAATGCCATGTTTTGGCTTGCGAGAAGTGGTGCAGGCTGGGAGGATCTTCCTGAGCGGTATGGCCCCTGGAAAACGGTCTACAGCCGCTTTTGTAAATGGCGTGATGATGGCACCCTACTGCGGATCTTTCAGTCCTTGAACGAAGATGCAGATATGGAAAATCTATCGCTGGACTCCACCGTCATCAAGGCACATCCACACAGTGCTGGCGCTAAAAAGGGGCTGTAAACAGCGAAAACAATCAATTTATTGGCACAAGTCGTGGTGGAAAGTCTACTAAGATCCATGCTGTCGTGGACGGTTTGGGAAACCCAGTTCATTTGCAGCTAACCGGTGGAAATGTCCATGATTCGACCGTTGCAGTGGATGTACTGTCCCATCTTGACCTTTCGAACAGCACGATTTTGGCTGACAAAGCCTATGGAACCAACGAAATCTTGGACTACATTCAGCAACAGGACGGCGACTATGCCATTCCTCCAAAATCAAATACACGTAACCCCTGGCGTTGTGACTGGGCGCTCTACAAGGAGCGCCATTTGGTCGAGTGCTTTTTTCTGAAATTGAAACAATTCAGGAGAGTTGCTACCCGTTATGACAAGTTAGCTTCCTCTTTTCTGGCCTTCGTTTATCTTGCCTCCATTGCTATTTTGTTGAAATAGACCAATGATTCAGACTTTTCAGAAACGCTCTAGCTGATTCTTGAATTCGTTACCACGGTCTGTGTGAAAAATATTGATTTTTTCCAGACTGCCCCTTACAGTCATAAATGCCTGCTTTACAAGCTTTGCAGTTTTATGTGGTCTGGCACTGTAACCGATGATTTCACGATTAAAGAGGTCCACAAGTACACATATGTAATTCCAGTTCATTCCAACCCGGACATATGTCAAATCGCTTACTACTACGTTTCGATATGGTTGTCCATCGAATTCTCGATTTACAATATTTGCGATCTCTGATTCATTGCAGGCATCCTTTTGTGGATGAAACTGAGCTGTTGTATATATTGATACAAGCCCCTCCTGCTTCATAATACGACCGATACGACGACGTGATACAATCATATCTCGCTTCGCCAGTTCCCGCTTGATTTTGCGGGTTCCGTAATTATTACGGCTGGTTTTAAATATATCAATTATGGCTGCAGTTAATTGGGATTCATCCGCTTTCTGCTTTGCTTCATAATAGTAAGTGCTTCTGGAGATTTTTAGGACTTTGCACATTGCTGATACAGAGTATTTGTGAGCATTTGCTTTAATCACATTTACTTTCGTCCTAAGATCAGCGCCGCTTGTTTTAAAATATCGTTCTCCATCTTAAGCTGTTGGTTTTGCTTACGTAGCTCAATGAGTTCCTGCTGTTCAGGGGTTCTATTATCCTTTTCTTTGAAAGAACCTGAATTATTTGCTTGAGCAATCCACTTATCCAGAAGGGATTTTGCGATATCGTATTCGCGGACAATATCACATTTACGTTTACCACTGCGATATAAATCAACAAGTTGCTGTTTGAATTCTGGCGTATAAGTACGCCGCGGTCTAGGCTGTTTTCTTTCGGACATAATTAAAATTCCTTTCTTCATATGGATTTATTGTATATGCCCTTAAAAAATCTGTCCAGTTTATTGTAGCCGATTCACAGTGAATGAAAAGGGGAGACTGGAAGTTGATTCTTGTATGGGTCCTTGGCTGGGGTACTTTTGTGGGTGGTTTTGTGCCGGTCTTTGTAGAGATCGGCAAAGGAAACGGTTTGATCGGATATCTGGGATATCGAAGAAAAGATATGGAAGAAACAAGTTTGAAACAATGAAGTAGCGAGTAGAGAATACATTTGAGCATCACAAATAAGCCATCGTTGTGGTGGCTAAAAATTGAATATAGACGCAACACCTAATCAGGAAACTGGTGAAGGATCATTTTTGATGAGATATCCTCGTTGCTTAAGTAGATTAAGTGCCTGTGAAATAGTAAGAACTTTTTCTTTATTCACAGGATGTGATTCAAGAAACCCCTCTGGTGTATATGGCGTTAAATCTGTAAGTATGTGCCAGATAGCGGTCAGGATCATACGACAGATAGCGATGATGGCTTTCTTATGTCCACGGCGTGTTTTGATACGCTTATAGCGAGTTGTAAATTCAGGATGTTTCTTTGATTTGATTAAAGCATTTGCAACTTGTACCAGAACTGGTTTAAAATAAGAACCAGCACGGGAAATCCTAGTGGATTTGATTTTGCGGTCACTTTTATCATTACGAGGACAACATCCTGCCCAAGAGACGAGGTGTTTTGCTGTGGGGAAGACAGACATATTACCACCAATCTCTGAAAGTACTTGAATTGCAGTCATTGGATTTTTATCGAATCCCGGAACAGTCCTTATTAGATTTAAAGCAGCCTCATATTTATCACTGAGACGAAGGATTTCCCGTTCTACTTCTGAAATGTGCTTTTGTAGTTCATCGATATGATCAAGGCATTGTCTGAGTTTCACAGCTTGTTCTTTAGAAATAGCACCATCAACAGCAGCCTGTATTTCTTCAATCGGAGTTTTACAGCGACCATCAACAAATGGTGATACATCAAACTTTTCTCCTGGGTGCTGTAAAATCTGTTCCGTAATAGAACGGGAAGACTTACCAAATACATCAGAAAAAACATCATCAAGTTTAAGATTGGATACAGTAAGACAATTTTGGGCACGATTCTTCTCGCTGGTAATCATACAGGTGAGTTTGAAACGGTATCTTACGAGATCCCTAAGTGCTCTGATGTCAGCAGGTGGAATAAAGGAAGGTTTAACCATGCCACACATGTATAGATCACAGATCCATTTGGCATCTTTGCGGTCTGTCTTATTTCCTTTCATGGGTTTTGTGTATTTGGGATGAGATAGAGTAACCCAGATTTCGTGTTGCTCTAAGATATTGAAAACAGGGATCCAATACTTTCCGGTAGATTCCATGCACACATCTTTACAGTTATATTTTGCAAGCCAGTCACACAACTCATTCAATCCTTTTGTGAAGGAAGAAAAGCGAGCTTGCTTATACTCTGTACGATTATTGGAATCAGTGATGCCAATACAGGCATAGATCCATGTTTTGTGGACATCAAGTCCACAGCAGTTAAATTTTAAAATTTTAAAAGACAAGTAACTACCTCCTGATATTATAGAATTTGAACTGACAGTGGCTGGTCATCCGGCGAGATCGAGTCGACTTCGGAAGAGATAAGTTTACGGGCTACTGTAATACGCCACTCATTGATGCCTTAACGGATGACCGACAACATATATAAATACGAGGTCGCCGCTATACAGCCCCGCCACTCACCTCCACGTGTTCTGTAGTGTGTCAGTCTTATAAAAATAGTATCAGAAGGAAACTAAAATAGAAAGCGAAAGTCAGTGCAACTGTTTCATGACGCATTGGTGTCTTTCGCAGAAAGACGGGGTATATAGATGAAAAAGAAAAAGTATATGATTCTCTGCGTGGCAGGTCAGTCGAATGCAGTAGGTTATGATGAATCTGTTATTTCACAGGATTATCTGGAACAGTTTCATACAGAGCGTATCAGACAGCTGGGCCTTTATGGGGAGGATAACCTGAAGCTGATCCCTCTAGGGGCATGTGCGCAGAGCTATCAGGACCTTCGGCCATTTAGCAATCCCGCGAACAGTGAGCCGAATCTGGGGACGAAGGGAATACAGCTGCCGCTGGCAGACTTGCTTCTTCCGTACATACCGGAAGACTATGATATCGTCGTCTTGTCATGCGCCTACGGAGGAACCGGATTTACTGTCGGGGATCCGGGAGTGTACAATACAGGAGAAAAACGTCCGGAGCCGGGGATCTTAAGCTGGGGCGCAGAGTCTCCGTATTATTATGGAATGAAGGATCGGATCCGATATTTGCTGAACTTAGCTGAAGAGAATCAGTTTCTCGGAGTTGTCTGGATCCAGGGGGAACATGATCATGCCGACGCAAAGGGACAGAAGGCCGGATTCGAGAAGATGACGGAAGACTTCTTCCGCACGATGCACAGAGAGTATCCGCACAGAGTATACCGGGGCGACTGGAATCGTGATATTTGGTTCAATGTGGAGACCGTCTCTTACTGGTATACAGTGGGAGAATGCCCACAGATCTGGGACAATTACCGCGGGTGGAATGAGAAGACTTATGTGGATATACCAAGAACGGTAGATTCCAATGAAGTGAATGGCACCGGAGCGACTGCCGCAATCAGAGGTGCGCATTTTGGCAATGATGCATTCGTTCGGGAGGTGGCACCGAGAACGCTGAAGAAGATGGTAGAATCCTGGGGACAGCAGTCAATAAGAAAATAGATGGAAATGGATACAAATAAAAATAGAAAGAGCAGGGCAGCTGCTACGCAAAGGATATGCGTGGAAAGCTGTCCTGCTCTTTCTTACTCTGGTAATAGATGGAGCTGTCAGAACAGATCCGGAATCAGTTCTGACAGTTTTCTTGCCAGCAGTTCATGACTGTCCGGGCTTAAGTGCATGTAATCATATGGATACATATGGATACCTTCAATGGAACCGGCATCCAGGAAGTGACATCCCAGACGCTTTGCCGTGTCTGAATACAGAGGGGCCAGTGCACGGGATTTTTCGATACATCCGCTGCCCATCTCACCAGCGACAAGGGTGTTCTCGTAACCTGGTTCGATCGGTGCGGGTGCGATCAGCAGGATGTTCGGTTTGTCCCGCCAGGCGGCTGTTGTATCGATGGCCTTCTGGGTAAGGCGTTCCAGTCCCTTGGCGATGTTCGCAGGAGTTGCACGGAAACGTTCCTTTGTATCATTCGTTCCGAGCATAATAATTAGAAGATCGACCGGCTCATGGCTCATCAGACATGGGAACAGATATGCAAGACCGGAGAGTCCTTCGAAGATTGGGTCATCGAATACTGTCGTTCGTCCGCCGAGTCCTTCTTCTATGATCCGGTATTCGTCGCCGAGATAGGTGTCCAGCAGACAGGTCCAACGTTCCTGTTCGGTGAGACGTCCGTCATTAGAAGAATTATAACCATGGGTATTGGAATCACCGAAGCATACAATCGTTTTTGGTTTTGTGAGTTTCGTCATAATCATCCTCTTTTCTTAAGAAATTCTTATATATATAAATAATACCACTTTTTGTGATAATGCACAAATGGAAAAGAAAATATTTTTTTTGAAAAATATTATTGAAAAAAAATTCTTTGTGTGCTATAGTTTATTTATAGAAAGTTCACAAAAAATTCGTTAATTCCAGGAGTGAATTATGAAAAATGAATGATGTGGCGAAAACATTATGATCTCTCGGAATCTTGAGTGATCATGCCAGCAAAACTCTGGCATTGAACTTTGACAAGTAAATATTATTCTTGAACGTAAAAATGAACGCAAGAAATAAACATAACTGTCGCTATGTTTCAAAAAATGAGATATAATAATCTACAGGATTATGCTACATCCAAAATCATTTTTTTCAGGGTTGATTCAGATGGCAAATCCCATGCATCCAGATGCTGTAACATCAGGATGTGATAGAGGCGGCAGTACCACATCTTAGTTGAGCGGTGTCTGCCGTCTTCTAATTTAAAGTCTAATTTCTCGCGTTTGTTAGAACGCTCAGCAGAAGTTCTTGCATTGTATTCCAGCTTCCATTCCTTACTGCTCCTTGGCGGATTGTTGAATAATCTTGGATTATCTTTCATGACCAAATGAACCGTGCGTCCGTATTTTGCATCAGAACAGGGAGTTTCGCAGGTACAGGAGATACAGCCATTTTTATGACTGATTTTAGGACATTTGAATTTCATTCTGCCTTTTGCAACCGCAACACCATCACGACGCATACGGCATCCAGAGGGGCAAACAGGGACTCCGTCTTTATCAATCGTAAAGTCATTTTTATAAACAGGGGGTATTCCGCCTTTTCCATTAAGATCGATAAATGGTGTGATATTCTCACGTTTGAAGTATTGATAATAAGGCATGGCATCATGTGCAGAATCCAAAAGTACTTTAGAAACAGTGCAATCAGGAAGAAAAGATTTCATCCTGAAAAAAGCGTGCAGGAATCCATGTGAATCATGTTTTGAAGCACAGCAAAAATGAGGAAATACCGGTAAGTCACTTTGGGAATCAACAAGCATGTACAGATCATAGCCATGATAATAACAGTCGCGGGAAGAATCCCAGCCGATATCACAATCCGGTTGGGAAAAGTAGCGGTCACACTTGCAGTCAGTAATGCCATTCTCTTTGCATTTACAGATACGCTTTTTTCGTTCCCGGTGGGAAGTTACAACAGGAGTTCCATCACCAGCTAAAGCCAAAGCATCCGAATGAATAAGTCCTGTGGATGCAGAAACATCAAGGAACTCTTTCTGATAGATTGCAAAGAGAGAAGAATAAGGCTGTTCGTCCAGTTCAAAGTCAGTATTTTCTAAAACAGGAAGAAGATTGGCAACAGTAACTTTTTCGACAGAATCAGCTTTCGTGCCTTTTCTTTTAGGCTTCTTAACCTTGGTTTTAAGAGGATGGATATGTGGTGACATATGGTCATCATCAGAATTCCACAACCGGTTTATAAAATCATAAAAAGTGCCAACACCGGGAGTATTACCAGGTTCAAATCCACTGAGAATGGCGTAAAGAGGATTCATTTTAAGCTGAGCAGCCCACTCCGTTAATGAAGTAACTTTAAAGTCAATGGAAAGAAGGTAAGAACGTTGCATGCAAGAAGGAGTTCTTGGTGCAGGACCAAATTTTGAATATTTATCAGTCATAAAAGTATGGTAAAAGATAAATCGAGATTCCAAAAACGCTCAATGATATCCCAGGTGGAACGAGCAAGAGCATTTGGATCAGGATAATATTTACGAAGATTAGTAACAACAAAGTTTTGGTAGTCAGCATGACTGCCACAATTAACAGGTAACATAAAAATCGCCCTCCAGTCGATAAAATAAAATATATTCAATCGGCTTCGCCGCAAATTTTGAGCGATTTGTCAAGTGTTTTTGGCAAAAAAAAGTGGGGGATTTTAATAAAAAAGGAATCTAAAAGCCTTGTATTTACTGGCTTAGAGATTCCGAGAGATTATCATTTTTAAAAGGAGGAAGGACAATGAAAAAGAAAGTATTGGCAGCATTGTTGGCATGCGCAATGGTTGTTTCTCTAGCAGCTTGCGGCGGCAAGGGAGATGATGCGAAAAAAGATGATGGTGGAGATGCCAGCGAAAAAACCAAGATTACATGGTGGGCATTCCCTACATTTACTCAGGAGAATGGTAATGATGCAGTAGGAACTTACGAACAGAAGATCATCGATGCATTTGAGAAGGCTAATCCGGATATCTCTGTAAAGCTTGAGACAATCGACTTTACATCAGGACCGGAGAAGATCACAACAGCGATTGAAGCAGGAACTATGGCAGACGTTCTCTTTGACGCACCGGGTCGTATCATCACATATGGAAAATCTGGAAAACTGGCAGAGCTTAATGACATGTTTACAGATGATTTTGTAGCAGATGTTAACAATGACGCATTACTGGCAGCTTGTAAGGCAGGAGATACTGCTTACATGTATCCAATCAGTTCTGCACCGTTCTACATGGCATTCAACAGAGATATGTTAAAGGATGCAGGTGTAGTTGATCTTGTAAAAGACGGCTGGACAACAGATGACTTCGTAGAAGTATTAACAGCATTAAAAGACAAAGGTTATATTCCGGGATCATTCTTCTGTAATGGTCAGGGTGGAGACCAGGGTCCACGTGCTTTCTTTACAAACTTATACAGCACAAGCGTCACAGATGAAGCTGTAACAAAGTACACAACGGACGATGAGAATTCTGTAAAAGCTATGGAACTGATCGCAAAACTGATCAAAGACGGTAAGTTAAACAACGGTGCTCAGTTTGATGGTTCTCAGGATATCCAGAACTTTGCAAGCGGACAGGCATCTTTCACAATTCTCTGGTCACCAGCTCAGCCGGGAACACAGGCAGCTTTATTAGAGGAAAGTAAAGTTGATTACCTCGAAGTACCGTTTCCATCAGAGGATGGAGTTCCTTCATTAGAGTACCTTGTAAATGGGTTCTGCGTATTTGATAACGGAGACGAGGCTAAGATCGAAGCTTCCAAGAAGTTCATCCAGTTTATCTGTGACGATGCAGAGTGGGGACCAAAGAACGTTGTCAGAACAGGTTCATTCCCGGTTCGTACATCTTTTGGCGACTTATATGAAGACGAGAGAATGGCAGAACTCGGTTCATGGACAAAATACTATGCTCCATATTACAATACAATCGATGGATTTGCTGAGATGAGAACATTATGGTTTCCAATGTGTCAGGCAATCTCTAATGGACAGGAAGATGCAGGAGAAGCACTTGCGACGTTCACAGAGAAAGCGAATGCAACAATCAAATAATCAATAAGCAAAACATTTCAGAGTCCGCACTGCTGATCGATGATCGGCAGTGCGGTGACTCGGGTATTTGTGAAAAATAGTGTAGTGTTTTTTACGATTGGAGGGAAAACATGAAAAATGTCAATAAAATAAGGATGAGAGAAACAATAGTGTCTTACTGTTTTCTTGCTCCAGTTTTAATATTTTTCGTAGTATTTGTTCTGGTTCCTATGATTATGGGATTTGTCACAAGTTTCTTTAATTACACAATGATAGATTTTACATTCGTTGGAATCGACAATTATGTGCGTATGTTCAATGATGAAGTATTCCGAAAATCATTGGTCAATACGTTGATCATCGTAATCGGTTCTGTGCCAGTTGTAGTGATCTTCTCCTTGTTTGTGGCATCACAGACTTATGAGAGAAGTATGTTCACACGTTCCTTTTTCCGTTGTGTATTCTTCCTGCCGGTTGTAACAGGTAGTGTGGCTGTTACAGTCGTATGGAAATGGATCTATGATCCGTTGTCTGGTATCCTGAATTACATATTAAAAGCAGGACATGTTATTGATCAGAATATCAGTTGGTTAGGTGATTCGAGATATGCACTGTGGGCAATCATCATCATCCTGCTCACAACTTCTATAGGTCAGCCAATCATCTTATATATTGCTGCACTGGGAAATGTTGACAAATCCCTGGTGGAAGCAGCGAGAGTTGACGGCGCGACAGAATTCAACGTATTTTGGAAGATTAAATGGTCGAGTCTATTGCCGACCACACTTTATATAGTAGTTATTACGACAATCAATTCATTCCAGTGTTTTGCACTGATCCAGCTGTTGACATCAGGTGGACCGAACTATTCTACAAGTACGATCATGTACTATCTGTATGAGAAGGCATTTAAACTGTCCGAGTACGGATATGCCAACACCATGGGTGTGTTCCTGGCTGTTCTGATCGCACTGATCAGTTTCGCACAGTTCAAGATTCTTGGTGATAACGTAGAATATTAGAAAGGAGAGAATATTATGAAGAAAAAAATGACACCATTTGGTGTGATCACCATTATTCTTTTGAGCATCTTAACTGTTCTCTTTGTCTTTCCTTTCTATTGGATCATGACAGGATCGTTTAAGGCTCAGGCAGCAACGATCGCGATTCCTCCACAGTGGTGGCCGACAGCCCCTACACTGGAGAACTTTACTAAACTGTTAGTACAGAACCCGGCAGGAAGATGGCTGTTCAACAGTATCTTTATCGCGTTGGTAACGATGCTGCTGGTATGTGTCACCTCTTCCCTTGCCGGGTATGTACTGGCAAAGAAGAGATTCTATGGACAGAAGATATTATTTTCAATCTTTATAGCAGCGATGGCACTTCCGAAACAAGTTGTACTTGTTCCGCTGGTGCGTATCGTAAACTTTATGGGTATCCATGATACATTGTCTGCGGTAATCCTTCCGCTGATCGGATGGCCATTCGGTGTATTCCTGATGAAACAGTTCAGTGAGAATATTCCGGGAGAGCTTCTGGAATCTGCAAAGATTGATGGATGTAACGAGTTCAGAACGTTTGTGAGTATCGCATTCCCGATTGTAAAACCTGGTTTCGCAGCGCTTGCGATCTTTACGTTCATTAATACATGGAATGATTACTTTATGCAATTGGTAATGCTCACTTCAAGAAAGAATCTGACGATCTCGCTTGGTGTTGCAACCTTACAGGCCGAGATGGCTACGAACTATGGACTTATAATGGCTGGTTCTGCGCTGGCAGCGGTTCCGATTGTTACAGTATTCCTTGTATTCCAAAAATCATTTACACAAGGTATTACGATGGGTGCCGTAAAAGGTTAAAGAATAAAGGGGGACTATTGAGAACGCAGTGGCGGCCGAAAGATACGGCGCCTTACTGTGCAATAGTTCCCTTTGCTTTTTATAGGGAAGTTGGGGTATAATGATATACGATAATTTGAAAAATGCAGGACGTTACAGAGGAATGTCCGAATGGCTGGATATAGCGATTGATTTTCTGGAGAAAACAGATCTTACCAATCTGCCGCTTGGAAGAACAGAAATATTTGTAGATAAGGTGTTTGCAAATGTAATGGAAGCACAGTCTCTGGATGAGACAGCGGTTAAGTTTGAGATACATAAAAGATATATGGATATTCAGATTGATGTCGAAGGAACGGAGATCATACAGATCGGTTTGGACAACGGTGAAGTCCAGGATGCATATGATGAGGAGACGGACTTCGGAACGGTTTCCTGCGGGAAGAGTGCTTCCTGCGTCCTGGGACCGGGCAGATTTATCGTATGCATGGGAGAAGAACCGCATAAGCCGAGTATTGCAGAGAACGAAGATCTCTATCTGAAAAAATGTGTGATTAAAGTGGCGGTATAACAGGAGGATAACATGTATAATTCAAATATTATTTTACAGATTCAAGCAACATATAATCAATTGACAAAGGCAGAAAAGAAAGTGGCAGATTACGTGTTACAGAATAAAAAAGAAGTCTTATACATGTCTATCACGGATTTGGCAGATGCCTGTGAGGTAGGAGATACCAGTGTGTACAGGTTCTGCCGTACGATGAAGCTGCAGGGATATCAGGAATTTAAGATGAAGCTTTCGCTGAGCATGAGTGAGAAGGAAGAGGCGAAAGGTGTGCTGGGAGAAGCTGAAGATGATGATTCTCTGGCACGCAAAGTGATGGAAGTGAACATGAGTGCCATGAGGGAGTCTTATATGCTTCTGGATCATCACAATCTGCTTAAGATTGTGCGGATGATAGAAGAAGCGAGAAGAGTCTTCTTCTTCGGAATCGGTGACAGTCTGCTGGCGGCAGAAGAGGCTAGGAATAAGTTCCTCCGTATTACGGGCAAGGTGTCCTGCATCACAGACCCACATATTCAGGCAATGGCGGCATCCACCACGTCGGGGGAGGATTTGATCATCATCATCTCGTACTCGGGAGCGACCAAGGACAATATCCATGTGGCCAAAGAAGCAAAGAAGGCGGGGGCGAAGATCGCAAGTATTACGCACTTCAAGAAGTCACCGCTTACGACGTACTCCGATGCATTTTTACTGTGCGGCGCAGAGGAGTCTCCGTTGGAAGGAGGTTCCATGTCGGCGAAGATGGGGCAGCTATATCTGATCGATCTTCTGTATCAGGAATATTACTCAAGGAATTACGAAGTATGCCGGGAAAACAACCAGAAGACATCGATAGCAGTGGTAGAAAAGTTATTCTAGGAGGAAACTATGTTACGGAAGATATTTGATTTGGATAATGGATTTATGAGAGGGTTATCAAGAAGCACAGATCTGATTGTTCTGAATGTATTGTTCCTTGTGTGCAGCCTTCTGGTTGTTACATTCGGGGCGTCCTTATCGGCTTTGTATTCGATGACGCTTAAGATGGTCCGAAACGAAGAAGATTACACAGTGCGTGGGTTTTTCAAAGCGTTTCGTGAGAACCTGAAGCAGGGAATGATCTTCGGAGTTGCAGTGCTGGTGATTTTGGCAACGGTCATTCTGAATATAAAGCTGATTGGCGATATCAATACGGGAATAGCTCTTGGTATTAAGATTATATGCTTTGCTATCAGTATCTGGCTTTTTCTGATGGCACTGTATGTGTTCCCGATCATCGCAAGATTTAGGATGAAACTAGGCGCGATCTATAAGAATGCGTTTTTGATCTGTGTAACGAATTTTAAGAAGACATTGATACTTCTGGCGATGTACATTCCGGTGTTCTTTTTAATGTTTTACTCAGAGATTACAATGTATCTGCTGCTTAGCATATGTATAGTGTGCGGATTTGCAGTTATGGCTTACTGTCAGTCGTTTGTACTGAGAAGGGTGTTCGATAAGTATGAGCCGGCAGAAGCGGAAATTGAAAATATAGATTTAGAAAACTAGGAGGAACTGCATATGAATAAAAAAGTAGAAGGATTAAAAGGAAAATTGATTGTATCGTGCCAGGCACTGCCACACGAACCGTTACATTCTTCTTTCATCATGGGAAGAATGGCGGTAGCGGCGAAGGAAGGCGGGGCACTTGGAATCCGTGCAAATACAAAGGAAGATATTGCAGAGATCAAGTCTCTGGTAGAACTTCCAGTAATCGGAATCGTAAAGCGTGACTACGAAGACTGTAAGGTCTATATCACACCAACGATGAAAGAGATCGAGGAGTTGATGGAAGTACGGCCGGAAATCATTGCCGTGGATGCAACTGGTGCACTTCGTCCGGAAGGCAAGACTCTGGAGGAGTTCTTCAAAGAAGTGAAGGCAAAATATCCGAATCAGCTCTTTATGGCAGATTGTTCTACTGTAGAAGAGGCACTTCATGCAGATGAACTGGGATTTGACTTTATCGGAACGACGATGGTCGGATATACAGAGCAGAGTGCGGTCTTAAAGATTGAGGATGATGATTTTGCGATCATTCGTGAGATTCTCTCGAAAGCAAAACATCCGGTTATCGCAGAAGGTAATATCAATACACCAGAGAAGGTAAAGCGAGTCATTGAACTTGGATGCTTCAGTGTAGTTGTAGGCTCTATTATTACAAGGCCACAGCTGATCACGAAAGCATTTGCAGATGCATTAAAATAATAAAACAAGAAATAGAAAAAGAAAAAAGGAGACTTAACAATGAGAAATCTGGACAAATATAAAGGCGTGATTCCGGCATTTTATGCATGTTATGATGAGGAGGGCAATATCAGCCCGGAGAGAGTCAGAGCATTGACAGAGTTCCATATAAAAAAAGGTGTAAAGGGTGTGTATGTCAATGGCTCTTCCGGAGAATGTATCTATCAGAGTGTGGAGGATCGTAAGCTTATACTTGAGAATGTTATGGATGTAGCAAAAGGGAAACTGACTGTGATTGCTCATGTTGCTTGCAACAGTACAAGAGACAGTGTTGAACTGGCAAGACATGCAGAGAGCCTGGGAGTAGACGCAATCGCAGCGATTCCGCCGATTTACTTCCGTCTGCCGGAGTATTCTATCGCAGCATATTGGAATGCGATGAGTGATGTAGCTCCGAATACAGACTTTATTATCTATAATATCCCGCAGCTTGCAGGTGTTGACCTGACGATGGGATTGTTCGAGGAGATGCGTAAGAACCCTAGAGTGATCGGTGTGAAGAACTCTTCCATGCCGGTACAGGATATCCAGATGTTCAAGGCCGCAGCGGGAGAAGATTATATTATCTTCAATGGTCCGGACGAGCAGTTTATGAGCGGACGTGTGATCGGTGCAGAAGGCGGAATCGGCGGAACATATGGTGTGATGCCGGAATTGTTCCTGAAGCTGAATGATCTTGTAATCGCAAATCAGATGGAAGAAGCGCGCGAGTTACAGTACGCGATCAATGAGATCATCTATAAGATGTGCTCTTGCCACGGTAATATGTACGGTGTGATCAAAGAAATTCTTCGCATGAATGAGAACCTGGATCTTGGAAGTGTACGTGAGCCATTGGCAGCATTGGTTCCGGAAGATATGCCGATCGTAAAAGAGGCAGCACAGATGGTACGTGATGCAATCAGCAAGTACTGTGCATAAAACCACAGAGGTGATGATGTGAAAAAGTATGTGAGTATTGACATTGGCGGAACAGCCATAAAGTATGGTGTGATTGATGAGAGCGGAAGCATCGTGGTGAAGGATAAGATGGACACCGAGGCTTATAAGGGCGGACCGGAGATCCTGAAGAAGGTGACCGGTATTGTAGCAGGTTACATGGATACATATGAACCGTCCGGAATCGCCATCTCTACGGCCGGTATGGTAGATGTGGAGAAGGGAGAAATCTTCTACTCAGCACCGCTGATTCCGAATTATGCAGGAACACAGTTCAAGAAAGTTCTGGAAGAGAAGTTCCGAGTCCCGTGTGAGGTGGAGAACGATGTAAACTGTGCCGGACTGGCTGAGAGTGTATCCGGTGCGGGAGTGGGTAGCAGTGTGACCTTATGCCTGACCATCGGAACCGGAATCGGGGGATGCATACTCATTGATGGACATGTATTCCATGGATATAGCAACAGCGCATGTGAAGCGGGATATATGCATATGTTCGACAGTGATTTCCAGACGCTTGGAGCGACAAGCATTCTGACGAAGAAGGTTGCAGCCAGAAAAGAAGAGCGCGAAGAGAAGTGGGACGGCTATCATATCTTCGAGGCAGCAAAGGCTGGAGATGAAGTGTGTATCCGGGCCATTGATGAGATGGCAGAGGTACTTGGCAGAGGAATCGCCAATATCTGTTATGTGATCAATCCGGAAGTCGTGGTTCTCGGCGGCGGAGTGATGGCGCAGGAGGAGTATCTGAAGCCCCGTATCGAGAAGTCTCTGAAGGGGCATCTGGTTCCGAGTATTGCCGATAAGACAAAACTGGCATTTGCAAAGCATCAGAATGATGCCGGTATGCTGGGAGCATATTATAATTATCAGAACAGACAGTGTAGATAAGAATGAGAAAAGAAAGGGTATCGAAGTCAAGAGCGCCTCCCTTTCTTTTTTGCTGTGAAAGAAGGAAAAGCTGAAACTGGTCATATCAGATTTTTGCCTGTGCAAAACATAGATTATTCCAGTTCTTTCGCACATCTACGTACAGTATTGGTATTATAGATAGAATTATAGTATACTAACCATAACGCTTATGATAAAGGATAATGATGGTATGGAATTAGTAGATGCTAATATAAATCTTCAGCAATCTTTTCCAGCTGATTTACAAATACAAAAAGCTAAAACAACTGCTGATACAGTTTACATTCAAATGAAGTCAAATACATAAACCTAGATTATTCACGGCTATGCCGTGTGAAGTGGCTGAAAGCCACATGATTACTGTATTTTAATTGAATATTGATATTTCACCTATCAAGTGAATAAAAAAAGAGCATCCATTTGTGGTAAAATTAA